>TARA_Y100000385_G_scaffold192240_1_pt1 | contig 10783 bp, 9 predicted proteins | sample TARA_Y100000385 | Tara Oceans TARA_Y100000385 (sample SAMEA2620980) | marine metagenome | biome: marine biome (ENVO:00000447); feature: surface water layer (ENVO:00002042); material: "saline water (ENVO:00002010), including plankton (ENVO:xxxxxxxx)" | depth 5 m
AACAGAAAGTAGTGTAACATCTACAAGTTTTACAGGTAATATAAACATAACAAATGATAATGGAGCAAGTATAACAAGCGCAGGAATATGGATGGGAACTAATAGTTCAGCTTATAATGCAGCAGGTAATACTTTTTATAATATATCTGCTACATCTACAGGTGTTAAATCTTATAATTTTACATCATTAACGCCTAATACAACTTACTATTATTGGGGATCTGCAACTAATAGTGCGGGAACAACAATATCTACCGCATACGAAACAGTAAACACCCCTCAACAAGTATATAGTTATAACGCACATTATAACACTAGTGCTTTTGCAGCTTGTGTACAATCATTAACAGCTACTTATTATTCATACACATCAACTTGGCAAGTGGGTATGGTATTATACACAACTAATACTAGTGGTACATTATCAGGGTTAGCTGCAGATGGTAATTATAGATTAAACCCAAATAAGTATCACGTAGTATCTGGGGGTAATGGAACTTTAGGTGCAGAACAAAGTTGTAATTTAAATATATACAGATTAAGAATAACTGCAAGTTATGTATCAGGTACAAACTTTTATGATTTGACAACAGTATTTGGACAATCGTTTAGTACTACAAATTACTTATATAAAGCTGGTGGTGCATTTAGTAGTGGTCAATTAGTATACGCAGATGAAAACCTTACAACTACACCTACATATGGTTTAGGAACATTCAAAACTTTACATACATACCCACAAGACTATAAGTATCAATTATATCCTGATCAAGCGTTTTTTGCTGCAAAAATGCAAACATTTAATACGTCAACGCAACAATGGGTTGATCACGCAGGAGGTAGATATACAAGGTTTTATCAAATGGATAGTAGTGGTTATATAGAACCAGTTTATTGGAACTATGGTAATGGAGATTTATATTATGATAGTGTAAATCCATCTACTGCAGGTTTATCTGGAATTAAAATATCTAGTTCAGGAAGTAGTGACGCAACAACTGCTTGTAGCACAACACCAAGTACAATAGTTTATTACGATGAAACTACTTTAGGCAATAATACAGTATTGTATACAGATTCTAGGGATGCGGGAGAAAGTACCACTTCTAATAAATTTAATGGTGGTGGTAACTGGTATAAGTTTGAAAATAACTATAGAGCGCAAATAAGTAGCAGCGGTGTAATATCTAATTATGCAAGTTGTTAAAAAAAGAAATTAAAGTTATTATATATATATGTTAAATAGCATAATCGAATTATTAAAATATTCTAAGAGCAAAGACGAGAATGTATTAATAGCTAAAGGTAAATATAAATTAAAAAGAAAATGGCTGTTAAGAAAACAATAGAGTTAGAAGTAGATGTTTCTGGTGTAGAAAAATCTTTAATTGAAATACAAACAGAATTTAAAGAAGTTAAAAATTCTATAGAAGATGTAGAAAAACAAAGTAAGAAGCAAACTAAAGCTACTGAAAAAGGTTTTAAACGATTACAGGGCGCAGCTAATAAAGTTCGTAAAGGTATATCAGGTATAGGTTTAGCATTTAAGGCTTTAGGTGTAGGTATATTTCTAAAAGCATTTCAATTTTTATCAGATGCATTTTTATCAAATCAAAAAGCTGCAGATGGTTTAGCAGTAGTTACAGGTACAATATCAAAAATATTTAGAGATTTTGTCGATTTAATAATTGATAATACTGCAAACATTACAAATGCATTTAAAGCATTTTTTGAAGATCCTGTAGAAAATATAAAACAATTTGCTACTTCTATTAAAGAAGGCATTATAGATAGATTTAACGAGTTTAAAGAAACTTTAGGTATAATAGGTCAGGCTGTAGGTAAACTATTCAAGGGAGACTTTGCGGGAGCTGTAGAAGATTTAAAAACAGCAGGTAAAGAAGCAGTAGATATAGTAACAGGTGTTGATGGTAGTTTTGAAGATGTTAAAGAAAAAGTAACTAATGCAGCAAGCGCTATAAAAGATTATGTAAAAGAAACAGCAGAATCAGTTAAAGTGTCAGTTGATTTAGCGAACGCAGCTAGAATAGCAGCAGCAGAACAAGAAAAACAGAGATTAGTTACACTACAAGCTGCAGAAGAACAAAGACAAATAAGAGATGATGTAAGTAAAAGTATTGAGGATAGAATAGCTGCAAATGAAGAATTAGGTAGAATATTACAGGAGGGTGCAGAGGAAGAACTTAGGTTAGCAAATTTACAATTAGCTGCAGCAGAAGCAAAAGCTGCACTAAATGAAGGTGATATAGATATACAAGAAGAATTAATTAGAGCGCAAAACTTAAAACTAGAAGTTACTGAGAGATTAGGTGGTATAGAATCTGAACAATTAACTAATAGAAATACTTTAATACAAGAATCTGTTGATTTACAAACTAATCTTTTACAACAAACATTTGATTTAGAAGAAGCAGAAAGACAATCGTTAATAAACTTAACAGATAATGAGTTTGAAAAACTAAGAATACAACAAGAAGCAGCTGAAGCTAGAAAACAATTAGCATTAGACGTATTTGCAGAACAAGAAAGGTTATTAGATAAAGAATCAGCAGCGTTTAAAGAAGCACAAGCAGAAAAAACTAGATTAGTTGCAGAAGCTAATGCAGAAGAAGAACTATTAGACAAAAATTTAGCTGATATGAAATTTAATCTAGCTAAAGATGGTTTAAAAGCAATAGCAGGTGCGTTGAATGAAAATAGCGCAGCAGCTAAAGCAGCATTAACAGCAGAAGCTATAATGAGTACATACAAAGCAGCTACTACAGCATTAGATACTAAACCATTCTTTCCATTAGGTTTAATTGGATTTGCTACAGCACTTACAACAGGTTTTAGTGCAGTTAAAAATATAGTAAGCACAAAAATTCCTGGAGGTGGAGCAGGAGCAGCAGGTGTATCTGGAGCAGCAGCAACAGTAGCACAACCACCATCATTTAATGTAGTAGGATCATCACCATTAAACCAAATAGCTGAAACACTAAATAACCAACAACCTACAAGAGCTTATGTAGTGTCAGGTGATGTAACAACGGCACAACAATTAGATAGAAACATTATTAACGAAAGTGGAATATAAAAAAAACATAAATAAATATATTATATAGTTATGAGAATAGTAGAATTAATATTAGACGAAGAACAAGAGTATTCTGGTATAGAAGCTATATCTATTGTAGAGAAACCTGCTATAGAAGAAGATTTTATTACACTTAACAAAGATGTCGAATATAAATTAGCAGAAGTAGATGATGAAAAAAGAATACTACTAGGCGCATTACTAATACCTAATAAACCTATTTTACGTATGGCAGAAGATGGTGAGTATTACATATATTTCTCTAAAAATACTGTTCGTAAAGCTAGTGAGTTGTATTTAATGGAAGGTAACCAAAACAATGCAACACTAGAACACCAAATGCAACTAAAAGGTTTAAGTTTAGTAGAAAGTTGGATAGTAGAAGATCAAGAAAAAGATAAAACAGCATTTTATGGTTTAAAATACCCAGTAGGTACTTGGGTAGGATCGGTTAAAGTAACAAGCGATAAAGTATGGCAAGAGTTTGTTAAAACAGGTGCGGTAAAAGGTTTTTCAATAGAAGGCTATTTTCAAGATAAGTCGCAGTCAAAAGAAACAGGTTTAGCAGCAATAGAGGAAAGCGAAGCAGAGTATTTATTATCAAATTTAAAAGATATTGTTAATGGTTTAGAGGTTACACTAGAAAGTTTTAATGATTACCCTGATTCTGTTGCTAATAATGCTAAAAGAGGTATAGAACTTAACGAAAAAGTAAACAACAAGTGTGCAACTGATGTAGGTAAGATAAGAGCGCAACAATTAGCTAAAAAAGAAAAGATAAGTACCGAAACAATAAAAAGAATGTATAGTTATTTATCTAGAGCAGAAGAATACTATGATGAAAGTGATACGGATGCTTGTGGTACTATAAGTTACTTACTATGGGGTGGTAAATCTGCTAAAAGCTGGGCTGAAGCTAAAATAAATGAGTTAAACCTAGAATTAAAAAAACCTTGTCAACCAGGTTACGAAATGATTGGAACTAAAATGAAAAATGGTAGAAAAGTACCAAACTGCGTACCAATAAAAAAATAATATGTGTAACTGCGAAACTTGTATTTGTAAATAATGCCAAAGAAAGATAAACATTACAAAACACCTAGTAGAACATCACCTAGAAGCTCTAAGAGAGCTTGTTTATGTGAAGATAATACTTATAGTGTAAAGTGTTGTGATGGTTCACTACAAGCGCAAGGAATAGGTCGTATTTAAAAAAACTTTATCCCAAAATACAAAAAAAATACTCTATATCATTATATAATTATGAATGCTACAGAGATATTATCAAAGGTCAAAACTTTATTAGGTGTTGATCCTAATAATGTAGACATAAAATTAGAACAAATTTCTTTAGAAGAAATAACTCTGGAGAACGGTACTGTGCTAACTGCTGATAAGTTTGAATCAGGTAGTGAAGTATTTATTAAAACAGAGGATCAGAATGTTCCCTTACCTATTGGTGAGTATGAACTTTCAGACAATAGAATATTAATCGTTAAAACAGAAGGTATGATAGAAGATATCAAAAATTCAGAAGAAGTAGTAGAAGAAACTGCAGCGGCAGTAGAAGATACTAACCTTGAAGAAGCACCAGTTCAGGAAGAAGAAAAATCTGAAATGGGTTATGCAACTAAAGAGGAACTTACAGCTTTAGCAGAATCTGTTGAAGAAGTAAAAGGACAACTAAAAGAGATCATTGATGCAATGGTCGATAAAAAAGAAGATAAAGAGGAAATGTCACAGCAAGAAGAATTATCTAAACCTGCGGCAGAAGGCATCAAACATTCACCTGAAAATGTACAAGAAAAATTAGGTGCAAAGTTTGCAGTTAACTCTAATCTTAACACTACCTATGGTAGAGTATTAAACGCAATTTCTAATAATAATTAATTTAAATAATGGCAACAACAACTTCAATAACAACAACGTATGCTGGTGAATTTGCAGGAAAGTATATTTCAGCTGCTCTATTATCAGGTAAAACGTTAGCGGAAGGTAACATATCAATAGTACCTAACGTAAAATTTAAACAAGTAATGAAAAAAGTGGCAACAGATGGCATTGTAAAAGATGGTACTTGTGACTTTACAGATACTTCAACACTAACTTTAACTGAAAGAATCTTACAACCAGAAGAATTTCAGGTTAACTTAGAGTTATGTAAAAAAGACTTTAGATCCGATTGGGATGCGGTTTCTATGGGCTATTCGGCTTTTGATAACCTCCCCCCAACTTTTGCAGACTTTTTAATTGCTCACGTAGCAGATAAAGTAGCTCAAAAAATGGAACAAAATATTTGGACAGGTACTAATGCAACTGCAGGAGAGTTTGATGGATTTATCACAACTTTAGGTGCAGATGGTGACGTAAACGATGTAACAGGTACAGCTAGTACTTCTGCTAACGTAATAGAAGAGTTAGGTAAAATTGCTGATGCAATTCCAACTGCTGTATATGGTGCGGAAGATTTAAATATTTACTTACCATCTAATATGTACAGAAACTATATTAGAGCTTTAGGTGGATTTGGTGCAGCAGGTTTAGGTGCCGCTGGTACTAACGCTCAAGGTACTCAATGGTACAATAATGGTAATGCATTATCATTTGATGGAATTAAAGTAGTTAACGCTCCTGGACTTTCTGATAACGATGCAGTAGCTGCTCAACAAAGCAACCTCTTTTTTGGAACTGGATTAATGTCAGACCAAAACGAAGTTAAAGTAATTGATATGGCAGATCTTGATGGATCTCAAAACGTAAGAGTTGTAATGAGATTTACAGCAGGAATTCAGCACGCTATCGGTGGTGATATAGTATTATACGCAACAGCGTAAGTAAAATAATTGTATAACAATAATAAAGGGTAGGTGGCATTTTACTACCTACCTTTTTTTTTAAAATAAAATAAATTATGGCTTGTTCATTAACTACAGGAAGGCAGTTACCTTGTAAAGAATCAGTTGGAGGTTTAAGTAAAGTGTATTTTGCAGATTACGGTACATTAGGTACTGCAACAATAGCTGCAGGTAATATATCAGCTTTATCAGGAACTCCAGCTTTTTTTGAATACGATTTAAAAGGTGCGACTAGCTCTTTAACAACAAATATTATTAGCTCTAGAGATACAGGTACAACAGTATATGAATCTACATTAGAGTTAACATTTACACATTTAGATGTGGCAACTCAAGAAGAAATTAAACTTCTAGCAGCTGCAAGACCACACGTTGTAATAAAAGACAACAATGCAGTACAAGCAGGTTCAATGGATCCTGACACAGTGGATGCTAATTATCTAATGGTAGGTTTCCATCAAGGTGCTGAAGTTACAGCAGGAACTATTGTTAGTGGTGCAGCATATGCAGATTTAAGTGGATTTACTTTGACATTTACAGCTACAGAAGTAATACCTCCGTTATTCGTAACAGGAACGGTAGTTACTGCGTTAGCAAGTACAACACAAATTAATCCGACTTCGTAACAATTTTTTGTTTTTGTGTGTTTTAAAAGGGGGGTTTTTAACTTCCCTTTTTTATTATATAAAAAATCTATTTTTTTTTATTATATATGTATGAAGATTTTAACAACTAGTACTTCAGCACAAACTTTAACCTTTGCACCAAGATCATATCCGTCTGAGGTAATTGTATCTTTAAGAGATAGTAGTACTAACACAACAACAAGAACTGAAAACGTTACACTTACACAAACAAACGATAAAGCATCTATATCTACAACTTTTAGTTTAAAAGAAGGTAGGTTTTATGATTTAAGTATTTTAGAAGGTGTAGGTGCGCTATGGAACACTTACAATGTAATATGGGAAGCAGCAACCGATAATTGGGAAAGTATAACGACAAGTGAAAAATCTATATATTTAGATAAGATATTTTGTACTGATCAAACTATAAATCAAACAGATAATGACTATTATACAATTAATAGCGGACAATACACACAAACAACAAGTTATCCTGACGATGACTATATAATAATAAACTAATGAGTAATATCAGAGTAGTAAATTTAAGCACATACACAGCTCCTAAAATAACAGAGCAAAAGAATAAAGATTTTGTATCTTATGGTGAGGATAATAACTATTATCAATATCTAATAGACCAATATCAAGGTAGTCCAACTAATAATGCTATTATTAATGGTATTACTGAAATGATATATGGTAAAGGTTTAAGCGCAACTAATAGCGATAAAAAACCTATGGAGTATGCCGAAGCTGTTACTTTATTTAATAAAGATGAAATTAAAAAAATATGTTCAGACTTTTATTTATTAGGTCAAGCAACTCTACAAGTATATTACAATGTAGATAGAAGTAAAATAGTTAAAGTAGAACACTTTCCAGTACAAACACTAAGAGCTGAAAAAGCAGATAAAAAAGGTGATGTAAAAGGATATTATTATTTTCACGATTGGAGTAAATACACAAACAGAGATAAACTTACTAGAATACCAGCATTTGGTAGCGGTAATAATGCAATAGAGATCTTATGTATAAAACCATATAGAGCAGGATATTTTTATTATACACCAGTTACTTATCAAGGAGCTTTACCATACTGTGAACTAGAATCAGAGGTAGCGAACTATCACATTAATAATATTCAAAACGGAATGGCACCTAGTATGTTAATTAATTTTAACAATGGTACACCTGACGAAGAATCTAGAGAATTAATAGAAAGAAGAATATATGATAAGTTTAGCGGCAGTAGTAATGCGGGTAAATTTATATTAGCATTTAACGATAATCAAGAAAGTGCTGCAACTATAGATCCAGTACAATTATCTGACGCACATAATCAATATCAATTCCTAAGTGACGAATCTACTAATAAAATACTAGTTGGTCATAGATTATCATCGCCTTTATTATTAGGTATTAGAACACAAAATAATGGTTTAGGTAGTAATGCTGATGAATTAAAACAAGCAAGTATATTGTTTGATAATATGGTTATTAGAGTACAGCAAGAATACATATTAGATGCATTAGATAAAATACTAGCATTTAATAATGTATCATTAAACCTATACTTTAAAACACTACAACCTTTAGAATTTACAGATTTAGGGGGTAATATTGTTGATGATGAAACTAGAGAAGAAGAAACAGGTGTTGACTTAGAGCATAAGGCAGAACTGTCTGCTGATTATGATTTAAATGATGATACAGCAAATTATTTCTTAGATACACTTATGGGTGAAACTATGGATGATTATGAGCTTATAGCTAGTAGAGAATATTCTGATGATAATGAAAATATTGATACTTGGAAGAAAAGTGTTGTAAACAATGACATAGAATTAGAGTCTATTAAATCTAAACCTAGCAGTGATAGTTATTTAGATAAAAGTATATATAAAGTAAGATATGCATATTCTGAAAAATACTCTAGCGATAATACTAGAGGTTTTTGTAAAACTATGATGTCTAGATCAAATAGTGGTGTAGTATATAGATTAGAAGATATTGATAAAGCATCAAGGGAAGGAGTTAATAAGTCATTCGGACACAAAAAACAACCATATGATTTATTTAAATACAAAGGTGGACCAAATTGCGGACATTATTGGGAAGAAAGATTATATAAGTTAAAAAAGAAAAAAGATGGTGAATACTATGAGGATAAAGCATTATCAAGTAGTCAAGAAGTAGAAACAATTCCTAAAACGTATAAACCAAGACCAGCAGGGCATAAAAAAGCTAAAGTAGCTCCTAAAGATATGCCGAATAAAGGATATAAAAAAGCTAGAAAATAATGGCACAGGTATTATTTATAAAAGTACAGGATTTAAAAAAGAATACAATACTAGACGGTAATGTAGATGTAGATAAATTATTGCCTTATATAAAATTAGCACAAGAAATACATATACAAAATTTCTTAGGTACTAAACTATATGAAGCAATAGAAACTAAAATTACAGATGATACTTTAACTGGTAATTATTTAACGTTAGTAAACAGTTATATACAACCAGCATTAATACATTTTGCAATGATGGACTATTTACCATTTGCAGCATATCAAGTAAAAAATGCAGGAGTATTTAAACATATAAGCGAAAACGCAGAAAGTGTAACAAAAAATGAAGTAGATTATCTAGTAAATAAAGAAAGAGAGTTTGCAGAGTATTATATAAGAAGAATGATTGATTATTTAAGTTTTAATAATAATAATTTTCCTGAATATAATCAAAACTCTAATGATGATGTATATCCAGATAAAGATAATTTATTCAATAGTTGGGTATTATGAAAAGATATAAAATAAAAAACAAAAATATAATTAAATTAAAAAAGTATATAAATAATAAATTAAAGAAAAATGGCGACATTAACTGGAAATTCAATAAGTAGCACTTATACATCGCTGTTAAAGGTAGGTGATAATGGAACTTTAGCTGCATCTTTACAAGCTATCACAGATGGTGCTGGTAACGCTAGTGGTATAAGTATGAATACGGGCGGTGATTTAACTGCTAACGGTACTGTAACTGCTAATGCTTTTAGTGGACCTTTAACTGGGAACGTAACAGGGAATTTGACTGGTAATGTTACAGGTAATGTAACTGGTGATATCACAGGTAATGTAACTGGAAACGTAACAGGAGATGTAACGGGTAATGCAGATACAGCAACAGCATTAGAAACAGCAAGAACAATAGCAGGCGTTAGTTTTGATGGTACTGCTAATATAAGTTTAACAACCGATAATATTACAGAGGGATCTAACGAATATTATACAGCAGAAAAAGTAGATGATCAAGTAAACACATTATTACAAGTATCTACAGGTATTTCAAAAACATATGACGATGCTAATGGTACTTTAACACTAACAAACACATTACCTGATCAAACTGTTTCATTAACAGCAGGAGCAGGAATATCTACTAGCGGTACATACCCTAGTTTTACAATTACAAATACACAACCTGACCAAACAGTAAGTTTAACTGCTGGTACAGGTATTACCGTAACAGGTACTTATCCAAGTTTTACAATAGCTAACAGTGGAGCGGGAATAAGTTTAACAGATTTATCTGCAAATGATACAGGCGGACTTGGAAGTTTTAGCTATGATAATACAACAGGTGTGTTTACTTACACTGGACCTTCGGATGCAAATGTAAGAGCTTTAATTAGTGCTGTAGACAATGGCGGTGATGGTTCACTCTCTTACAATAGTTCAACAGGAGTTATTTCCTATACTGGACCAAGCTCAAGTGAAGTACAAGCACACATTACTAAAACATATGTAGACAGCTTAGGAATAGCCGCATCAACTGCAGATACCTTATCAACACCTAGAACTATAAATGGTGTTTCTTTTGATGGTAGCGCAAATATTAGTTTCGATACAGATTCAGTTAGTGAGGGAACGAGTAATCTTTATTACACAACCGCTAGATTTGACACAGCATTTGGAACAAAAAATACAGGTGATTTAACAGAAGGAGGAAATCTTTATTATACTTCAGAGCGTGTAGACGATAGAGTTTCTAATCTAATAGTAGCAGGTACATCAATTAGTAGTACTTATGATGACGTTAACAATACATTAACTATTGCTAATACAGCACCTGATCAGACGGTTGCTCTTACAGCAGGTACGGGTATAACTACATCAGGTACATATCCGAACTTTACAGTAACTA
>TARA_Y100000385_G_scaffold282093_1_pt1 | contig 10777 bp, 6 predicted proteins | sample TARA_Y100000385 | Tara Oceans TARA_Y100000385 (sample SAMEA2620980) | marine metagenome | biome: marine biome (ENVO:00000447); feature: surface water layer (ENVO:00002042); material: "saline water (ENVO:00002010), including plankton (ENVO:xxxxxxxx)" | depth 5 m
GATCAATCAACCCAAACTCTATTGTAAACCAATACAAACGCTGTAGTTCGATGAGTCTTTCTTCATTCTTAATATTCAATTTCCCAAGCTTTCCAAACTCATGGATAAATTTAGAAAACACATTGTTTGATAATAGCGGGATGTGACCAAAGACATCATGAAACATATCCGGTTCTTCCAAATAATCAAGCTCATTCATTGATCTTAGCCATGTAGAAGAACAGAATTTCTTTTCAGCTAAGAGTTCAAAGAAATCGTCTACCGGAATTAGCCCAGGAACGCATTGGATTCTCCAACCGGTACAGCTTAAAAACCAGCTGTCCAATTGAGAAAATTCAGGAATTCGTTCAGAGTATAAAACCTCCATCATATCCTTAAGCGCTTGCAAATACTCTTTACATGACTTATCCTTTAGATTTAAAATCTGTCTCTCAAAGAGGGTTTTCCACACTTGAAAGTCTTCGGTCCTGTAATTTTTAAAGTCTTGTTTCATCTTTTCGATTATTAAAAAACCCGGTCCTCAAAAAAGAACCGGGTCATAATATAAAATAGCATCATATTAATTAGTCCAGCCTTTCCTTTTGAAAGCTAGAATGCCAATAATATGTTGTTTGTTTCATCATTGTATGATCAAATATAATTACTTCTTTCAAATCATTACTATTTTGACGCATAAACCATTTGTAAATGGCTAAATCAGAACAAAGGACATTCATCTTTCTTGCGGCTCTCATTTTTATATACGCTGTATTTCATGCCATTTATGTTTCCGTTCTCCACGATCAAGCCTCAAACTTTTTTGTTAATGTTCAGCATGGTGAGTTCATTCCATTTTACTCCGATAGGGAAGCTGGAAATCACTTTTAAACACCCTTTTAACGAGCATATTTTAATGGGTTTTTAGTGATTCACTTTTTGTTTTCAGGTTTGCAAGCTTGCTCTTTTTACCTGTGTACCTTCTCTATAATTGGAAACTTTCTAAACTGTTTTCTTCGCCGTTTTTACGTTGAGTATTCATCTTGTTTTTTGGGCTGAACACTTATATTATTGAGTTTTTTGCATTAGGCAGAGGATGTGGAATTTCAATGGCATTGATGCTTGGAGGTATGTTCTACCTGTTTGAATACCTCAAGAACTTCCGCAAACATGAACTAATCAAGTTTTGCTTATTCTTTACCTTTGCAACGAGTGCTAATCTAATGATGGTTCTTCCCTTCACAACCATCTCATTTTACCTAGTTCTCCAATCGCTCTCTATAGAAGCAGCAGATATACGCTGGAGTCAAAACAAGAATATGGGAAGCCACTGCTAAGTCACTTTATGGGAGTTGGAATCTAATCAATGATTGTTTTTCGTTTATTTGTGATTGACAAGCTTTCTAGTAATTATAGATCATGAAATCCAATTGTATTGCTCTTATTGAAATTGGCGGTTCACATGACGAGTGTTTACTCAGTCAAATGAGCGCAATACATTCTTCGGGAAGAGAGGTTTTGTTGATCACTTTTAAGGAAGTCTATGACAGGAATAAGGCATTCGTGCCATATGTTTCAGACACCCTTTTTGTTGATATGTCCGGAAGTAAATCTCAGCGCGGGAAGGAGGTTTCGAGAATTTGGAAAAAATTGAAGGAGTCAAACTGTGAGATGGCAGTTTTGAATACTGCAGAAGGTAATCTTGTTCGACTACTCTGTATCAAGGCATTATTTCACAAAATTAAATTCGTTGGTATCGTACATGATGCTCGAAAATTCGGAAGAAGTTTCACACAAGGTATTATCAATAAGAAAGTAAAAAAGTACTTAATGCTCAGTGATAATTTAGTTCGGTCAATCTCACCTGCTAAAGGTTTGATAGTTGACTATTTTTATCCATTGCGATATGACACCGATCCAGCCTCAATCGCTAAGTCAACGAAGTCTATTGTAATTATTGGTGGCGTTGAAACACGACGAAAAGACCTTGATGGATTTATCGAAATGGCTAAGCAGGTTAAGGGACAAAATTTGATCTTTACTTTTCTCGGGAAGAGCAATCTGGAGCTTGAGGAAGTACAGTATTTTAAAAAAAGAATTGAATCAGACGAATTAACAGGAATTATAGAGACGTTCGAAAAATTTGTTCCTCAAAAAATATTCGATGCAACACTTCAAAATGCGAATCTAATCTTACCATTGGTGCACCCAAACACCCCAAGTGCCGAGGAATTTTTCAAAACTCGAATGTCTGGAGCTATGTGTGTCTCTTTTGGATACAAGATCCCTATGCTCCTGCATCAGCAGTTTGCAGGAATTGAGGAAATGCAAGCAGCAAGTTTTTACTACACTATTGATACTTTCAAAAGTTCATTGCTCTATGCTCTTGAAGAATCAAGCCTTAAAATGGACCAAATGGACCAAAATGAAGCCTATAACATGGACTTCCAAGAAAAAAAATACCTTACCTTTCTCCTAAGCTAACTTTTCTGCGTTTAAAGTTAAGAACGGGACACGATAAGTGTTTTCAATGTTCTTTTGCATATGATTATTCGTCACTAGCTTCAGGTCGTTCGAGCACGCTGCCGCAATCACATTTGCATGTAAACTACCTACATAATCTAAAAGCTCACTATCAAACCCTCTCTCCCGCGGTAGACTTACTATCTTAAAATCAATGTCGTTCTCTTTCATATAACCTTCAACTATCGTCTGATTAGTCTGAATAGCGCTTTCATGAGTCTCATTGCCGTCATACTGCGCAACAAGGTGAATACAAGCTCCGAAATTTTTGCCATACTTCCAGCAAATGATGTGATCTGTAAGCTCTCCTTGGCAAAACTAAACGCATTACAATCGTGTCTACTTTATCCATGTGCTTGTCACCTCTTGTTAAAGGAAGCGGCGTAGCCGAGTTGTTATTAATTTTTTCCACGTGACTTCCAAAAATCTTTTGCATCCCGCTTGCGCCGTGTGTTCCCGAAACGATTAATGATGGGCGCAGTATGTCACTCACTCTCCCGATTTCCTCGTATATACTACCAACTACAACTCTATCAGAAATCAATGCTTGATCTTTGTAAGCTGCGATTTGTCTTTAACCACATTCAGTAAACACACAGAACCATTACCATTATTTATATGAGCTCTCTCTAGAGATAGTCGTAAAGCATTGTCTGATGTTTCACTGAAATCAAAAGGAACTAGGTACAAAGGATAGTTTATAGATATTTTATTGCAGCATAAAGTACGGATGAGACTACCATAGAAAAATGACCTTCATCAACAATCAAAATCTATTCTAGGTTCGTCTCATGCTCTGATTACGAGATACTAATTGATTCTTAATGATCTAGCTGATGGGCCCATAGAGGAAGCTAAATAAAATCAGTATCTTTAAACATTCTCAAACTGTTCTGAATGGCTATTAACACTTATGAAGGTAAAAAATTCGATGCTGGAGTTTCATCCAAAGTTATGGATGTACTTACCGTTGAAGAAGCCCTTCAAATCAACATTAATGGAGAGCCATTTACCATCACAATGCGCACGCCAGGAGACGACCTGTCTCTCGTACGAGGCCTATTGCACTCTGAAGGTGTAATTAATGATGTTGCCTACACCCCTGACATGATTATTCGAAAAGAGAATGAAGAAGGTATAATAACCGTTGTCGATTTAAATATTCCTGAAGAAAAACTAGGGTCCGGTTACACCAACAGCAGAAGTCTATTGTCGGTTTCATCATGCGGAATTTGTGGTAAAACTGAATTGGATGAGCTATCGTTTATGGGTAAGGTTCTTGACCACGAGAAGACCGTGAACATCGATAGTATTCATTCCATGTTCCTCATGATGAATTCAAAGCAATCTGTTTTTGAAAAATCCGGAGGGTCGCATGCGGCCGCGGCTTTTGACAGAACTGGTGTTCTTCTTTCATCCATGGAGGATGTTGGCCGACATAATGCAGTTGATAAGGTAGTTGGTGAGCTTATAAATGATTCAACAGTCCGGAGAGCCAGCGTGATCACTGTAAGTGGTCGAATTTCTTACGAAATAATTGTAAAAGCATTTAAAGCTAAAATTCCCGTTTTGTGCGCCGTTTCGGCACCATCATCCTTGGCAGTCGATTATGCTAAAGAGCTCGGTATTACTCTACTCGCTTTCTGTCGAGACGAGAGGGCCACGTGCTACTCAAATCCAGAACGAATAACAAATAAAACCAGTAACAGCCAAGTTGGCTAACATCAAGATATGTCGAAGAATTTAAGTGAATTATCAGGAAGAAAAGGATTAGAAGACAACCTCTTTGACCGCATGGGTAAATTGGCTGAGCGTGATGGAGCTCCAGACACTGCTGAATTAGATAAACTTGCGGAAGAGTTCCTCGTTGGTTCTGCAAATACGTATGGAACGACAACCTTTTATGATTTCCTGAAGCCAGAAAACAAAGGCAAAAAGGCCTACGTCTGTAATGGAACAGCCTGTGTTTGTGCAGGTACTCAAGAAAAAGTGAAGGAGGAACTTGCCAATCATTTAACAGAGGATGAAATTGGTCATATGACATGTCTCGGTCGTTGCCATGAGAATTCAGCATTCAATTACGGGGGGCAAAACTATTCTGGTTCTGCAATCGACGAGGTCGCATCAATAATCACCAAAAAAGATGGAACTCAAGACGCGTATAAAGTTGAGTCTTTCAAGTATACCATTTTAACGGAAGAATTTAGTTCTATTGACGACTATTATGCCTCGTTTAGAGCAACGCTTAAACGTGACTCTGCGGAAGTATTAGAGAATATTAAGCTTTCAAACGTTAGAGGCCGTGGAGGAGCTGGATTCCCGATGGGCTTGAAACTAGGCTTTTGTCGAAACGTTGAGAGCGACACAAAATTTATTATTTGTAACGCTGATGAGGGTGATCCAGGAGCATATTCCGATCGTTATTTATTAGAGCAGCGACCGCATTCTGTTTTATACGGAATGTTGATCGCAGGATATGTAACCCACGCCAATTATGGAGTGCTTTATATCCGAGCCGAATATCCTGATTCAGCGACAATTATTGAAAGAGAACTTGAGCTATTAAGAGCTGCGGGGCTCATAGGAAAAAACATCGATGGAAGTGGATTTGACTTTGATTTCAAGGTGATCCGAGCCCAAGGCTCCTACATCTGTGGTGAAGAAACTGCATTAATAAATTCAATTGAAGGACAGCGTCCAGAGGTTCGAGTGCGCCCTCCGTATCCAGCAGAGCAAGGACTGTTTAACAAACCTACGATCGTTAATAATGTTGAAACACTTGCAAGTTTGCACTATATCATCGAACAGGGTGGGGCGGCTTGGAAAGCTATTGGAACCGAACGGTCTTCGGGGACGAAACTGGTTTGTTTAGATAGCTTCTTTAACAAACCTGGGATTTATGAAGTTGAAATGGGAACACCTATGTCAACCGTAATCAATGATATGGGCGGTGGCTTCAAATCACCCGTAAAAGCGATGCAAATCGGAGGTCCACTTGGTGGACTTGTTCCTGTGTCGAAGATTAATGATTTAAATCTTGATTTCGAATCTTTTGCCGAAAATGGGTTTCTAATGGGACATGCATCTATTATTTGCGTTCCTGAATCAATGCCCATGATCGACTTCTTAGAGCACCTTTTCGATTTTGCAGCTTATGAGAGTTGTGGAAAATGCTTCCCATGTCGTTTAGGTACGAAAAGAGGGCATGAACTTTTGAGAAAAGCGAATTCGTCTGACTACAAAATCAGTAAGAAGCTTTTTGATGACTTACTAAATACGCTCGAAGAGGGTTCTTTGTGCGCACATGGTGGAGGTATTCCACTTCCCGTTAAGAATGCACTGAACTATTTTGAGGATGAAATGAAATCCTACTTTGAGTAAGAAACTAGACTATGAGTAATACAGCATATATAAACAATATTGAACATCAATTTAAAGACGATGAAACCATTTTAGGTTTTGTCAGACGAATTATTGGTGAAAAATTGATCCCTACACTTTGTGATTCTCCAAACTTAGATCCTTTCGGGTCTTGCAGAATTTGCAGTGTTGACGTTGCATTGGAGAAGGATGGGCCAACGAAAGTTATGGCTTCCTGTCATACTCCAATTACCAATGGAATGTTCGTTTACCCAAGTTCTGAATCAATCAAAGAGCTTCGTAAAAACATCATGGAGTTGGTCTTAACAGATCACCCGCTTGATTGTTTGACGTGTGAAGTAAACGGAAATTGTGAGCTTCAAGATGTTGCCGCTCAAGTTGGAATTAGAGAAGTTCGATATCCTGAAGGAGAGAATCACCTCGATAGAACAAAGGATTTAAGTCACCCATATATGACTTCTGATCTGTCAAAATGTATCAACTGCTATCGGTGCGTGAGAGCCTGTGATGAAGTTCAAGGTGAATTCGTGTTGAGTATGGCAGGTCGTGGGTTTGATTCACAAATTGTGAAGGGGTCGAATCAGTCGTTCATGGAATCTGATTGCGTGAGTTGTGGTGCATGTTCACAAGCATGTCCCACTTCTGCAATTTCCGATATTTTCCAATCCAAAGCTGTTCAAGTCGAAGAAACTACTAGGACTGTTTGTACATATTGTGGTGTAGGCTGTAACCTGGAGGTTGCAACAAGTAATGGAGAAATTCTTAGTATTCAAGCACCCTACGAAGCCGAAGCAAATTCAGGTCATACATGCCTAAAAGGACGTTATGCCTTCAAATTCTACAATCATCCTGACAGGCTAGATAGTCCAATGATTAAAAGAAATGGCGAATTTGAGAACGTTTCATGGGATGAAGCGTACAATCATATCGCGAGTGAATTAACTCGTATAAAAGCGTCAAGTGGGCCGGATGCCATCGCTGGAATATCATCTGCTCGTACTCCAAATGAGGAGAACTATTTGATGCAGAAATTCATCCGTGCCGTTGTTGGAACGAACAATATTGACTGTTGTGCACGTGTTTGTCACTCACCAACAGCTCTAGGTATGCAACGTTCATTCGGAACGGGTGCAGCTACCAATTCAATTGAAGATTTAGATCATGCTCAGTTTATACTTGTTGTGGGGGCAAATCCAACGGATGCTCACCCGGTTACCGGCGCAAAAATTAAGCAGCGCATGATGAAAGGTGTTCCGAGCATCGTAATTGATCCAAGAAGAATAGAGCTTGCAAAATATGCTACTTATCACTTGCAATTGAAGCCAGGCACGAATGTGGCCTTGCTAAATATGATGTTGTATTACATTATAGAGGCTGGAGCGGAAGATGCAAAGTTCATCGCAAATCGTACTGAAGGGTATGAGGAGATGAAGAAAGAGGTTCTTCGTTTAGATATGGACGAACTCTCTAAGGTTACCGGGGTTGAAAAGGACTTAGTAAAAGAAGCTGCGTTAGCTTATGCAGCGTCTAAGGCTGCAATGGAATTCCACGGACTAGGTGTAACTGAGCACTTCCAAGGAACATTTACTGTTCAATTAATCGCTGATTTGGTAATGATTACTGGAAATATCGGAATAAAGGGAGCTGGTATGAATCCTCTTAGAGGACAAAACAACGTTCAAGGTGCAGCGGATATGGGGGCACAACCTCATCAAGGCGCTGGGTACTTAGACGTAACAGACCCTGAGGTTAATAGTCGCTACAATGCCTATTATGGCGTATCCGAGGTGCCTAGTCACGTTGGATATAAAATTCCTGAAATGTTCGATGCCGCAATCTCTGGAGACCTTAAAGCCATGTGGATTATTGGAGAGGATGTCGTTCAAACAGATCCGAATACCAACAAGGTAATTGCCGCAATGGAAAACTTAGAACTTCTTGTTGTTCAAGAGTTGTTCATGACAGAAACCGCAATGCGCGCCACTGTAGTTTTGCCAGGTGCATCTTTCCTAGAAAAAGACGGGACATTTACGAATGGAGAAAGAAGAATTCAGCGTGTAAATAAAGTTGTAGAACCAATCCCTGGTTGTAAAGTTGATGGTCAAATTATTGTTGACATCATGAATAAAATGGGATATTCTCAGGAAGATTATACTGGACCTTCTGTTCTCGAAGAAGTAGCAGGAATTGTTCCGTTCTTTAAAGGTGCGACTTGGGAAGGGCTCGGAGATAATGGTTTACAATGGCCAGTTCTTGAAGATGGTACAGATACTCAAATGCTTCACATCGAAGATTTTAAGCGAGGAAAAGGAAAGTTCTACTTCTATAACTATGAGAAGTCTCGTGAAGTTGAACGTCATGAAAAAGAGTTCCCATATATCATTACTACAAACCGCGAGTTAGAGCACTACAATTGTGGAGCAATGACACGTAGAACGGGTAATGTGGACATTTTAACTGAAGATGTTCTCTTAATCCATCCTAAGGATGCTGCAAAAGAGGGTATCACTGATGGAGATTTCGTTTGTGTAGAAAGTCCAAGAGGGAAGGTTGATATCAAGGCTGTTCTAACAGATGAAATGAAAGAAGGAATCTTAAGTTCAACGTTCCATTTCCCTGAAATCATGTTGAACATTATAACTTCTGATGAACATTGTACTGAGGCAATGTGTCCAGAATACAAAGTTGTAAGCTGTAGAATTAGAAAGAGTAAAGGAAAACCAAAAATGGTTGCTGAAGCTTCTGTGTAAACAGAGGCTTAATCTTCTAGTGTGAAGACTTTCTTAATTGTACCATCACTGTAGATATAAATCAGTGGTGTGTTCGGCTTGAACTCCGTATCTCTACCCATTAAATCTGTGATTTTGGCAAGTTTTACTTGTTCAGTTTGCAACTCATCGAGCGATGAAGTTTCATCTATGTAAACTAAGTGACATGACGAAGTATCGATCAGCGTCGTTCCGCAACCATCGGCAAGAGTAATGATTACAGCATAATAACCTGTTGATACTGGTGAGTATGATTGATCCGCTGCACCGCTTATCACACCGTCAAGAACGTCGCAATCTATCCACTGATATGTTGCATTATTTTGTTCTGCCGTCAATGTAGTTGGCGTCGATATAACATCATTGTTCATTGTAACTTCGCAAACAACATCAAAAGTAACGGAGGCATCAAAACTTGCATTTGCTGCAGCGTATGGAGGATAAACAACCTCAACACACGTCAATTGGTTATTGGTGCAATCTAAGGTCAGGTTTTGACCATTGTTCGCGTTCAAACATGTCAGTTGATTATCATAACACCACAACAAAGTGAGTAGTGGGTTCTGAGAAGCGTCTAGCGAAGTAAGTAAATTGTCATTACAACGTAAGTCCATCAACCCCCCATTTTGCGTAACATCCAGTTCTGTGATTTGATTATCAAAACAGAAAAGAAGAGCGAGTGCTGAATTTTGCGTTACATCTAATGCTGCTAGTTGATTATCATAACAGAATAGCGTTGACATATTCGCGTTCTGAGTAACATTCAATGCTGTCAGGTTATTGTTAAAGCACCGAAAGTTTGTCAAGTTTGAGTTTTGCGTCACATCTATTGCTGTAAGAAAGCTATTGTAGCAGAACAAAACAGACAATGCTGGATTCATCGTAACGTCTAGTGATGTGAGTGATGAATTATTACAACGCAGATCCGATAAATTTGTATTGTTCGTAACATCCAGTGATAGTAACGGGTTATCGTAGCATAAAAGCGTTGATAGAGCCGTGCAGTTTGATACATTAATCGATGTTAACTGATTGCTGTAGCATCTTACGTCAGTAAGCGCAAAGTTAGATGATAAATCAAGCGTAGTAAGATTATTTGTATAACAGAACAATGAAGTAAGTGAGGTAAACCCATCAATCCCGGTCAAGTCCGCAATGTTTAAATTCCAAACACCTAGACTTGTGACTCCACTAATATTTGCTGTTGTCACGTAATTATCCCCTGGTATTCCATTACCCATTCCACTCGACTCTAAAAATGCCTCAAAGTTGTTGTCTGGAACGTATGTTTGTTGAGCGTTGATGCTAGTAGAAACGACTAATAGAAGTAGAAGCGGTAACAGTTTCATTTCGATGTTTTTTGTAAAAATACGCTATTCATCCTAGGAAATGTATTTATATCATGCTCTTTTTGGTTGAACTATATCAGTTTACCGCCCTCATCACCACTTCCTGGGCCCAAAGTAATCTTTGTGTCAGCAGCATCAATCAGGGTTGCATTATGCTCAATGTAAATAATGGTGTGACCTTCCTCTGTTATTCGTCGAAAGAGTTTGATTAGCTCTAAGACATCAAAATAATGAAGACCTGTACTGGGCTCGTCAAAAAGATAAAGATTCTTCTCTGATCCAAACTCCATAAACGTTTTAGCTAATTTAAGTCGCTGCCCCTCTCCTCCTGAAAGCGTATTTCCCGCTTGTCCCAGTTGAACATGACCAACACCAACATCTTGAAGGAGCTTGAGATCATGAAGAATATCAGAGTCTTCGAAAAATCCAATGGCTTCATCGACAGTCAATTCCATACTATCGCCTATCGATTTATCATTGAACTTACACGCTAAAACCACTTCAGAATACCTCTTCCCATCACATGTATTGCAGATAGACCAAATGTCACCCATAAAATCAAGACTTGTTTTCTCCTGACCATAGCCGCTACATGTGGGACATCTTCCGATCTTACTTTGATAACTAAAATCCGCTCGCTTAAGACCAAGCTCTTTTGCCTGCGTCAATTTAGAGTACAAAGATTTGAGCTTTTCCAACACTCTCGTGTAGGTCGCTGGTGAACTAAGTGCATTCGCAAAAAATAATTCTTGATCAAGCAAATGAACCTGATCGAACTGA
>TARA_Y100000385_G_scaffold111333_1_pt1 | contig 10765 bp, 10 predicted proteins | sample TARA_Y100000385 | Tara Oceans TARA_Y100000385 (sample SAMEA2620980) | marine metagenome | biome: marine biome (ENVO:00000447); feature: surface water layer (ENVO:00002042); material: "saline water (ENVO:00002010), including plankton (ENVO:xxxxxxxx)" | depth 5 m
AATGCAAAGATTATAGAAAGCGGAGGAAAAACTATTAATTGGGAAGCTATGAGAAATAAAGAATGGATTTCTGGATACAATACTTTTGAAAATCATGATGATGATAAATATCTAATTTCTGGTTTTGCTACTGGAAATAATACTATTGGACAAGAATTTGAAGTAAATATTACTAAAGATCTACTTGTAGATTTATCTTGTTTAGAGGATCATTCGAATAGATGTGTTATTACAAGCGGTGAAGCTGAATTAATCCCAAATGGTTTTAGTACTAGAATAATAAATTATGGTGATAGTATTTGTGATTGCAACTATTCTGTAACATTAAACGAAACAGAATATTTTTTAGTAGTAGACTAAGCTGCCTTTAACTTTATTAAAGATGATTTCTTTAACTTTCCTATTGCATAATTATAGGTAAGTTTAAATTCTTTTTTACCTTTTTCTGAAGGTAAATCAAACATTGCATCGAGCATTATAGCTTCACAGATTGATCGTAATCCTCTAGCTCCTAATTTATATTCAATTGCTTTTTCAACAATAAGATCTAATGCCTTTTTATCTACTGAAAAACTAATTCCATCCATCTTAAAGAGCTTTTTATATTGTTTGATAATAGAATTCTTTGGTTCAGTAAGAATCTGTTTTAGAGCATCTGCATCTAAAGAGTGTAAATAAGAAAGTACTGGCATTCTTCCAATTAATTCTGGAATTAAACCAAAACTCTTTAAATCTTGAGGTAAAAGATATTTCAAAATATCCTCCTTATTAATTTTCTCTGTTTTCTTAGAAGAATAACCAATTGATTGTGTGTTTAATCTTTTTGAAATATGTTTCTGTACTCCATCAAAAGCTCCTCCGCTAATAAATAAAATATTCTGAGTATTTAAAGCTATCATTTTTTGGTCTGGATGTTTTCTTCCTCCTTGAGGAGGAACATTTACGATAGTTCCCTCCAGTAATTTTAACATTGCCTGCTGTACTCCCTCACCACTTACATCTCTAGTAATGGAAGGGTTGTCATTTTTTCGAGCAATCTTATCTACTTCATCAATAAATATAATTCCTCTTTCAGCTTGTGCAACATTATAGTCTGCAACTTGAAGTAAACGAGTTAAGATACTTTCCACGTCCTCACCAACATAACCCGCTTCAGTAAGTACTGTGGCATCAGCAATACAAAAGGGAACTTGTAATAATTTGGCTATTGATTTTGCTAAGAGAGTTTTTCCGGTTCCAGTTTCACCAACCAATATAATATTCGATTTTTCAATTTCTACTTCCTCAGAATTTGTGTCGGGTTGTAAAATCCGTTTATAATGATTGTAAACAGCAACAGAAAGTACTTTTTTTGCTTGTTCCTGAGCAATTACATACTCATCCAAATGAGCTTTTATTTCTTGAGGTTTTAGTAATCTGGCTGATTTATCTAATGTTGGTTGATCAGAATTTTCTAAGTCTAATATATTATAAGCTTGCTCAATACAACTATCACAAATATGTGCTGTAATTCCAGCTATAAGAACATCGGTATCTTGTTTGTTCTTTCCGCAAAAAGAACACTTAACAAGCTCTTTTTTTTCCATTATTTATTTCTAACTAAAACTTCATCAATCATGCCATAATTCTTCGCCTCCTCAGCAGTCATCCAATAGTCTCTATCACCATCTTTCCATACTTTTTTATAATCCGTATTGGAATGTTCTGCTATAATTTCATACAATTCTTTTTTAAGTTTCTGAATCTCTCTTGCAGTAATTTCAATATCTGAAGCTTGTCCACTTGTACCTCCTAAAGGCTGATGAATCATGACTCTAGAATGTTTTAGTGCTGTTCTTTTCCCTTCTGTGCCGGCAGTTAATAAAACAGCTCCCATAGAAGCTGCCATTCCAGTACAAATAGTAGAAACATCTGGATTAATATACTGCATTGTATCATAAATACCCAAACCAGCATAAACACTTCCTCCTGGAGTATTTAAATAAATTCTAATTTCTCTTTCTGCATCTGCAGACTCCAAGAATAAAAGTTGAGCCTGAATAATATTTGCAACATAATCATTAATAGGAACTCCCAAAAAAATGATTCTATCCATCATTAATCTGGAAAATACATCCATAGTAGCAATGTTCATTTGTCGTTCCTCAATAATTGTAGGAGAAATATAATTTCCGGAAATGGAAGTAAACTCATCTAGATGAAGAGAACTTATCCCTCTATGTTTTGTAGCGTATTTTCTGAATTCTTTTGATTGATCCATAATATTTTATTTTTCTGACGCTAATTTAACAAAATCATCATAAGAAATAGGTTTTTCAGTGAGTTTGAAATTTTCTTTGTAAACTTCAAGAGATTTTACATCATAAAGTTGATCGTAAATTTTCTTTCTTTCATCTTCTTTTTTCAAGATAGAAGAGACAATTTCATTCATCTTATCTTCCTGAGGAACTGGTTGACCATATTGTTGCATTTGCAAGGTAATTAAAGATTTTGTATGATTTTCCACCTCTTCTGTACTAACTTTCACATTATAATTTTCTAAGATATTGTTTTCAATAAGTTGCCATCTTAATGACTTTGAATACATATCGTATTCTGATTCAATTTGCTCAAAAGTAACCTTCTTTTCTGAAGTATGAACTAACCATCTTTTAAGAAATTCATCTGGTATATCAAACTTAATTTTATCAATTAAGTAAGTTACCACATCATTTTTAAGCATTCTATCCGATTCAGGAACAAAGGATCTTTCTGCTTCATCTTTAATTTTTGCTTTAAATTCTTTCTCTGTTTTTACAGAATCTTTTCCATAAACTTTTTCAAAAAGTTCCAAATTCATTTCAGATGGCTTTATTCTGCTCACGTTTTTGACAGTAAACTGAAAATCTTCTGAACTAAGATCATGTAATTGGTCATGAGTAATATTTAGCATAGAACTTAAATCTGTATGATTACTAAATGCTTTCATCACATTTACAATAAATGAATCTCCTTCTGTTACCCCAATAAATTGTTTCTTAATTTTTTTGTCTGAAATAAAATCCATAGAAACTGTTGCTTCATTTCTGACTCCATTTGCCATTACATTTCCATCGACATCTATCTGAACAATTTCACAAAAAACTAGATCTCCTTCTTCAGATATTTCAGGTTTACTCATTGCTCCGTATCTTTTAGCAATATCATTTGCATAATTATCTATAAGCTTCTTGTCAGCCTGAATCTGATAATACATTACTTTGTCTTTTTTTGTGATTTTAACATCTAAATCTGGAGACAAACCAATTTCAAACTCAAAAGTAAAAGTTGAAGTATTTTCCCAATCTACTTGCTGACTATCCTTAGGCATTGGAGATCCTAAGACTTTTACCTTTTCGCTAGAAATATATTTATATAAATCTTCTTGCAACAATTTATTTACCTGATCTACCAAAACAGAGACTCTGTACTTTTTATTTATCACAGACATAGGAACTTTTCCTTTTCTAAATCCAGGTATCTCAGCATTTTTCCTGTAATTCTTAAGTTCTTTATCAACTTTTTCTTGGTAGTCTTCTGGAGTTATTACTACTACTAACTCTGCTTGTAAATCATTTATGTTGTTTTGTGTAATCTTCATAATTAGATTATTATTTAAATAGTCGACAAAAATACATTATTAAACTAATTATAAAGCGAAAATATTCGATTTATTAGGAGTATCTGAAAATTAAAAAAGCTCACTGTAGAGTGAGCTTTTTAAGTGCGGCTGAAGGGAGTCGAACCCCCACGCCTTGCGGCACTAGATCCTAAGTCTAGCGTGTCTACCAATTCCACCACAGCCGCTAAAAATTGGATTACAAAGATATTATTTTTTATAACTTGAAAATAAAAATTCAATTATATTTGCATTAATATAAATATGAATTAAAATATCAAAAAAATGAGCTTATCAGTTAAAGGAACTATTAAACAAAAACTAGAATTAGAGCAAGGAACAAGTAAAGCGGGAAAAGAATGGAAGTCACAGTCTTTTGTTTTAAATACAGGAGCACAATACAATCCTGATATCTGTTTTAAATTATTCGGAGAAGAGAAAATAAATTTGATGACCAACTTAAATGAAGGAGATGAGGTAGAGGTATCGTTTAACCTATCGTCAAGAGAATGGAATGAAAAATGGTTTACTTCTGCAGATGCATGGAAAATAGAAAAGTCAGAAAATAACACCAGAACAACTACAGAAACAGTTGACGATTCTGACATTCCCGTTTTTGAAAATAATCAAACTCAAGAGGACGACTTACCTTTCTAAAAATGTCATTCGCTAAAAAATTTGAGAAAGTATTTAGATCAATTTTACCATCACCATTTACTATTGCTATACTTTTAACTTTCTTAACTTTTTTTTTAGCTATTATCTTTACTGAGAACTCTGAAAAGGGTTCTCATTTTTTTAATCTTCTTTCATATTGGGAAAATGGTATTTGGAATAATACACTCTTAGTTTTCGCCTTTCAAATGATGTTAATGCTAGTTTTAGGACACGCATTAGCCCTGACAAAATCGGTAAATTCCTTAATAGAAAAAGTAACAAGATATTGTAACAATACCGCAAATGCAGCTGCTATTATTAGCTTTCTTACAATTATTGTCAGTTTATTTAATTGGGGATTAGGACTAATTTTCGGAGCAATTTTTGCTAGAAAAGTTGGAGAACATGCATCTAAAGAAAATATAAAACTAAACTATCCTTTAATAGGAGCTGCTGGATATTCCGGAATGATGGTTTGGCATGGAGGAATTTCTGGTTCTGCTCCAATAAAAGTGGCGGAAGAAGAACATCTTTCTTCTTTGTTAAGTAATTCTGATTTTTCGTTTCCAGATATGATTTCCCTTTCTGAAACAATATTTTCCAATATGAATCTAGTAATTAGCTCTCTTTTACTTTTAACTCTGCCAGTTGGATTATATTTTATTGGAAAAAGAAATCAAGGAAAATTCATTTCTATTTCTTCAGAAGAAATAGAATTAAAATCTACTAAAATTGATGGAGCGGAAAAGTTAGACCATTCTAAAATACTTGCTTACTTTTTATCTTTTATTATTTTAGTATATTGTTTTTACAAAGCATTTTTACTACCAGAAATTCCTTCTCTTTCGGTAATAAACCCAAATTTTATAAATCTGACTCTTTTAGGAATGGGATTGTTGCTACATAGTTCATTTTTCAACTTTACAAAAGCAATTAGCTCAGCTATTAGTGGAGGTGCAGGAATTCTGATTCAGTTTCCATTGTACTTTGGTATTATGGGGATTATGAAAGATTCTGGAATGGTTAGTATTATGTCCGACTTTTTTGTAAATATTTCCAATGAAACAACCTTTCCTATTTTTACTTTTATCTCTGCAGGAATTGTAAATATTTTTGTTCCAAGTGGTGGTGGACAATGGGCAATTCAGGGGCCTATTATATTGGAGGCCGCTTCAAGTTTAGGAGTTTCTTTTAATAAAAGTATAATGGCACTTGCTTATGGTGATCAGCTTACAAATATGTTACAACCTTTTTGGGCTTTGCCTCTTTTAGGAATTACAGGATTAAAAGCAAAAGAGATTCTTCCTTATACTTTGTATTTGTTCTTAATGGGTATAGTAATTTTTATTGGAGGACTACTTCTTTTCTAAAACTATAAATGAATAATCATATTTATGATTATCATCTTTAAAACAATCTTCTCTCTTTATTTCTTCCCAATCAGAACTAGGTTCTGTGAAAAAGGTGTCTCCATCAAATGAATGATGAATCTTTGTTAGATAGATTCTGTCAATTAAGTTTTCATCTAGTGCTAATTTATAAATCTGACCTCCTCCAATAATAAAGGCTTCATTCTCTCCATTACTTTTAGCAACTTTTAAAGATTCTTCCACCGAATTAACAACTATACTATCCTCAGCTTTATAATCAGATTGCCTTGTAATAACAATATTTGTTCTGTTTGGAAGAGGACGAAATTTATGAGGAATAGATTCAAAATTTTTCCTGCCCATTATAACATGATGACCCAGAGTAGTGTCTTTAAAAAACTTCATATCCTTTGGCAGGTGCCATATAAGATCATTATCTTTTCCAATCATTCCATTTTGGGATACCGCAACTATTAAGGATACTTTCATTTAATTCTTTTTAACTTTATAATTCACTCCTCTCTCTTCCAAATAATTTTTTACAAAGTTAAAATGTTCTCCCAAATATTCGGGTGGAGAAATACCAATTCTTTTGTACTTACCATTTACCACCAAATTAGCAACCGCAGTGCATGTAAAACCTGTTGTACGTGCCATAGAAATAGTTCCATCCTGGAATCTGTCTAATAAATTATATTTATATGTTACCTCCTCTCCATTTTCTGTTCCTTTCATTATAATTCTCATTACTGTAAAATCCTTATCTCCATCTTTCATTTCCCATTTTGGAAAAAGTAGTTTTGAAGTGACATCAATAGGGCGAATCATATTTCCATTGACTTCTACCTCATCATAAGAAAAGAATCCACTTTCTCTCAACACCTTTAGATATTCCACGCAACCTGGATAACGTAAAGTTTTTTCTATCATGTTTGGCACATGATCCATAGTTTTAATTAAACTTCTGAGTCCATCAGAATTCCAACTTTCTAGAGTTCCTATTTCATCGAATTCTATCAATTCTGTATCCGAAAGAGCTTCTTTTGTAACCATATGGCTATTCTGAACATATCTGGCAGGACGAATATATTCCTCAATCACATCAATAGGAGAAAAAACCGCTTGATATTCATAAGGCCATTCTCTTTTTTCTGGTAGTCCTCCAACCAAACATTCATAATCGGTAATTTGCATTTGCGAGTCATGATGTCCAAAAATGATATTTCCCATTCCAGGAGCTACACCGCAATCCATTACAGCAACTACTCCTTTTTCTTTTGCCAATTCATCTAATCCAAAAGGATCTTCAGGATAAAAGGAAATGTCTACTATATTTTTCCCTGATTCAATAACATCTTTCATCATTTTGTATCCCATAAAACCAGGAACTGCTCCAACAACCAAATCAAAATCCTTAATTAGGTTTTGTAAAGTTGATGTGTCTGAAACATCAGCACAAATTGTGTTGATTCCTGCTAACTTATCTAAGTTTTTTTGTGAAATATCTATTGAGGTTACTTCATGATGTTTGGATAAATCTGTAGCCATTACACCTCCCACTAATCCTGCTCCTAAAACAATGATGTTTGCCATTATATCGCTACTTTTCCTTTTATATGAGGGTGAAATTCATAATCTGCCAATTCAAAATCATCAATGGTAAAATCAAAGATACTTTTCACCTCAGGATTGATTTTCATAGTAGGTAATTTCTTGCAATCTCTACTCAATTGCAACTCAGTTTGCTCAAAATGATTTGTATAAATATGCGCATCACCCAAAGTATGAACAAAATCACCAACTTCCAAATCACAAACTTGCGCCATCATCATTGTTAAAAGTGCATAAGAAGCTATATTGAAAGGAACTCCCAAGAAGATGTCTGCACTTCTTTGATACAATTGACAAGAAAGTTTCCCCTCAGCAACATAAAACTGAAAAAAGGCATGACAAGGAGGTAGGGCCATTTGCTCAATTTCTCCAACATTCCAAGCGCTTACTATTATTCTTCTACTATCAGGATTGTTTTTTAAAGTCTCAACTACTTGTGTAATTTGGTCAATATGTTTCCCATCAGGTGCTGGCCAAGATCTCCATTGGTATCCGTATACATGACCCAAATCTCCATTTTCATCTGCCCACTCATCCCAGATACGGACTCCATTTTCTTTGAGATATTTAATATTGGTATCTCCCTTTAAAAACCAAAGTAATTCATGAATGATAGATTTTAAGTGCAGTTTTTTTGTGGTGATACACGGAAAACCCTTTGATAAATCAAAACGCATTTGGTGACCAAAAACACTTTTAGTTCCCGTTCCTGTTCTGTCTTCTTTAAGTGTGCCTTCTTGCATCACTCTACTCATTAAATCTAAATATTGTTGCATTTATTCAATAATAATTAAATTAACATACCTACAATTACAGCTGTAAAAAGAGAAGCTAATGTTCCTCCAATTAAAGCCAAGAAACCTAAACTTGCAAGATCTCCTTTTCTTTTTGGAGCTAATGCACCTATCCCTCCAATCTGTATTCCAATAGAAGCAAAATTGGCAAAACCACATAATATATAAGTAGCAATTATGATTGATTTTTGCTCTACAAAGACTCCTGCATTTTTCATCTCTCCTAAAGAAACATAGGCTACAAATTCGTTTAATACTGTTTTTTCTCCAAGTAGTTGTCCTACCAAAAACATATCTTCCTTACATACTCCCATCAACCAAACAATAGGAGCTCCAATGTACCCTAAAATCATATTAAAGGATAGTTCCGAATAATGGGTATTGTTTTCAATCAGAGTATTTAATGTAGTCCAATCACCAACCTTAAAAAGTATAAAGTTAGCCATGGACATTAATCCGATAAAAACTAAAAGCATGGCTCCTACATTTACCGCTAATCTGAGCCCATCTGTTGTTCCTTTTGAAATTGCTTCTAAGGCATTGCTTCCCATATCAGCCTTACTAACCTCTAATTTTGTTTCAAATGCTTCTTTCTCAGGTAATAAAATCTTTGCTGCTACCACTGCTGCTGGTGCCGACATAACAGATGCCGCCAATAAATGTTTGGCAAACATTATTTGTTGCACGGGATCATCTCCTCCTAAAAATCCGATATATGCTGCCAAAACCCCTCCGGCAATTGTCGCCATTCCTCCACTCATCAAACACATCATTTCTGACATAGTCATTTTGTCCAAATAAGGTTTAACTAGTAGTGGTGATTCAGTTTGTCCTAAAAATATATTTCCTGCAGCTGCTACACTTTCTGGCCCTGAAAGTCCCATGGTACTTTTCATTAACCAAGCAAATCCGTAAACAATTTTAGGAATAATTCTCCAATAATAAAAAAGTGAAGTTAGTGCTGAAAAGAAAATTACTGTAGGCAATATCATCACTACAAAATTCATTAGTGGAGATTCTATTGATCCTGTTTCGAATGATCTGAAAAGAAAAATAGTACCATCTTGAGTGAAGGAAATAATTTTGGTAAATATCTTACCTACAAACTCAAAAGCTGAAGAAACAAAAGATACTTTTAGGATAAGTAGAGCAAATACTATTTGAATTCCTAGTCCCTTAGATACTAATATCCAATCAATTCCTTTTCTGTTTCTGCTAAATAAGAATGCTATAAGTAATAAGGAAATAAATCCTAGAATTCCTCTGAAAATAGAGTTTATAGTAATAGCTGATGTTACAATCTCTTCCGGAATTATCTCTGCTTTTGTAAAAGCATAATTTACACTGTTTTCATTTAAGATCAAGGAATTTTCAGAAATAGAAATCTGATAAACTCTAGTCATTTCTTTAGGTAATGTATAATTAAAAGAAAGATTTGACCCTTCTAAATACCAAGTTCCATCAGCTATTAAGTCTGCATTTGCAATCTCATAATGAAAACTTCTATCTTCATTAATCTGCATTACATCACCATCAGAGATTGGCTTCAAATTTTCTCCAGAATCAATTGAATCTGCTTGGATGTAATCAAAATCCCATGTTCCAATAATTTCCTGGGAAAAGGAAAGAGAAGTAAAAAATAAAAAAACAAATAAAAAATATTTCTTCATTTACTTTTCTTTACGTTTATTAATCTCATCTCTAAGTACAGAAGCTTTTTCATAATTTTCATCATTAATTGCTTCTTTCATTTGTTTTTTCAGTTCTCCTAACGATAAAGTAGAAAGTAAATCTTTGGTTTCCTTTAATTCTTCCGTATCTTCATCTTTGTAATTAGGTAAATTATCTGACAGAATTATTCCAGCTTCTTGTAAAATATCATTATAGGTAAAAATAGGACAGCCCATTCTGATCGCGATTGCAATTGCATCGGAAGTCCTAGCGTCAATTTCAATTTCTTCATCACCATCCATAAAACAGAAAAAAGAAGCATGAAATACTCCTTCAGTCAGAGTATGAATGACAACTCTACTAATTGTAATATTAAAATTATTTGTAATCGACTTAATAATATCATGAGTTAAGGGTCGTTCCGGATTACTATTACTTTCCAAATAAATGGCAATAGATCCGGCATTACATGGGCCAATTACAATAGGAAGTTTTCGGTCTCCACCTATTTCTCTTAATAGCAAAACATAAGTACTCTTATTGGAGCTACTTGGTTCTAACCTTTCGATATCAAGTTGTACTAATTTCAAAATTTAGTTTTTTAACTTTTTTATTTCTTCAATAAGCTTAGGAACTACCTCAAAAGCGTCACCAACAATACCATAATCTGCAGCTTTAAAAAATGGAGCTTCCGGATCAGTATTTATTACTACCATAAATTTTGAAGAATTAACACCAGCCAAATGCTGTATAGCTCCAGAAATACCAATTGCTATATATAAATCTGATGTTACTGTTATTCCTGTCTGTCCTACATGCTCAGAATGCGGTCTCCATCCAATATCTGACACAGGTTTTGAACATGCTGTTGCTGCTCCTAATACATCTGCAAGTTCCTCAATCATACCCCAGTTTTCCGGACCCTTAAGTCCTCTTCCTGCAGAAACTACAATCTCAGCTTCCGAGATGGAAATTTTTCCACTTGCAGTTTCTTGACCATCAAAAGATAAACTCCCTGATTCTGA
>TARA_Y100000385_G_scaffold44540_1_pt1 | contig 10763 bp, 9 predicted proteins | sample TARA_Y100000385 | Tara Oceans TARA_Y100000385 (sample SAMEA2620980) | marine metagenome | biome: marine biome (ENVO:00000447); feature: surface water layer (ENVO:00002042); material: "saline water (ENVO:00002010), including plankton (ENVO:xxxxxxxx)" | depth 5 m
TGGGAATGCGGCACCAAGTTCAAAACAAAAAAAGGGGCTTCCTGGAACTGAATATACCATGGCAGAAATGTTTAAAGACGCAGGCTATACCACTGCACATATTGGAAAATGGCATTTAGGAGATGCTCCAGAAATGACTCCAAATGCGCAAGGATTTGACCATTCATTTGGACATATGGTGGGGTGTATTGATAATTATTCACACTTTTTTTATTGGAGTGGTCCTAACAGGCATGATTTGTATAGAAATGGGAAGGAGGTTTATTATGATGGACAATTTTTTCCTGATTTAATGACCAACGAAGCCACTAACTTTATGGAAGACAATTCAAAAAAACCTTTCTTTATGTATTTTGCTGTGAATATGCCCCATTATCCATACCAAGGAGATGCAAAATGGTTATCATATTACAACAACACAGGCATTTCGTATCCAAGAAATTTATATGCTGCATTTATTTCCACTTTAGATGATAGAATTGGTGTACTTCTTAAAAAACTAGATGAATTGGGTATTCAAGATAATACCATTATTGTGTTTCAGTCAGATAATGGCCACTCAACAGAGCAACGCGCGCATTTTGGTGGCGGAAATTCTGGGATTTATCGTGGCGCCAAACAATCTTTATTTGAAGGCGGTATTAGGGTTCCAGCTGCTATAAGTTGGGCAAATAACATTCCCAAAGGAGAAGTCAGAAATCAATTTGCAGTGAATACAGATTGGATGCCAACATTAGCAGAGCTATGTGGAATCAAAATGGACACACAAGATTTGGATGGTAAAAGTCTCGTTGATATTATCAATAATCAGAATGGAAAAACAAAACACACATTCGGTTATTGTTGGCAATATCAAGATATGTGGGTCGCTCGCAAGGGAAATTGGAAGTTATTAGGAAACCCTAGAGATACTGGTAAGAAAACATATAAATTAGAATCAAAAAGATGGTTGGTAAATCTTGAGAATGATCCTAGTGAACAAATTAATTTAGTTAACAAACACCCAAATATTGTTGCAGAATTAGAATTACAATACAACAATTGGTTAAAACTTAATGATACTTCTATTTCAACCAAAGACAAGGATTAATAGATGCAAATTTTTAATAAATAGTCTTTAAAGATTAAAAATAAATTAACTAAATGATAAAGTATAATCTTATCAACTCGTGATTTTACTTATATTGATAATGTAATAAAGATGAATCTTTTAGCGTTAACAACTAAAAACAAGACAGCGTTGAACCAAATTTATAATACGGCTGTGGGGGATCGCACTAATTTAATCCAACTCGTACATAGTTTAAAAAAATATTTAGCTAAATTTGATGCAGCTATTTCAAATATTGAACCAATTCACGGCCCTGTAAGGGTTGGAGATATTCCACACTCAAAGGCCTCTGTTGAAAAAGCCATAAAATTATTAAATTACAAACCAACTCATAACTTCGAAGACGGAATAGAAATTGCCGTAGAATGGTATTGGGAGCAGTTTAAAAATTAACCAAAATGAGTATAAGAACAATATGTTGTATTGGTGCAGGCTATGTAGGAGGTCCTACAATGTCTGTGATTGCACTAAAGAACCCATCTATTAAAGTTATTGTAGTCGATAAGAATAAAGCTCGAATCGATGCTTGGAACAATAAAGATCTAACGCAATTACCCATTTTTGAGCCTGGATTAGATGCCGTAGTTAAAGAGGCCCGCAATAGAAATCTATTTTTCTCCACAGACGTAGATGCTGCAATAAATGAGGCTGATATGATTTTTATTTCTGTCAACACTCCTACCAAAACTTATGGAGCTGGCAAAGGGATGGCGGCCGACTTACAATATGTGGAGTTGTGTGCTCGCCAAATTGCTAAAGTTTCAAAATCAGATAAGATAGTGGTTGAAAAGTCAACCCTTCCTGTAAAAACAGCAGAGGCCATAAAAGATATATTAGAAAATACAAGTACAGGAGTTAAGTTTGATATTTTATCCAATCCTGAATTTTTAGCCGAAGGCACCGCCATTCAAGATTTAGAAACCCCTGATCGGGTGCTTATTGGAGGTGATCAGACAGAAAATGGATTAAAAGCTATAGAAGCCTTAGTTGATATATATAAAGCATGGGTTCCAAAAGATCAAATTATTACAACAAATTTATGGTCTTCTGAATTGTCTAAATTGACAGCTAATGCCTTTTTAGCCCAACGGGTTTCGTCCATTAACGCCTTAACCGAACTTTGCGAGTCCACTGGGGCAAACATCGAAGAGGTTGCCAGGGCTATAGGAACTGATTCACGAATTGGTCCTAAGTTTCTAAAAGCTTCAGTAGGTTTTGGAGGCTCTTGTTTTCAAAAAGATATTTTGAATCTTGTATATATATGTAAATCCTTGGGTTTAAATGAAGCTGCAGACTATTGGGAACAAGTGATTATTATGAACAATCATCAACGCAGTCGTTTTGCTCGAAAAATTGTTAAATCCTTATACGGGACAGTGGCTACAAAAAAAATAGGTTTCTTAGGTTGGGCCTTTAAAAAAGACACGAATGACACCCGAGAATCAGCTGCGATCTATATCGCAGATGCACTTATTGAAGAACATGCTTTTGTTCATGTTTTTGATCCTAAAGTGTCTGCTATTCAAATGCAATTAGATTTAAATGGACTAAACACTCGATTAGAAGCTGAAAACGATAAATTTTTAATAAATTTTAATGACCCTTATCAGGCATTGCAGGGGGCTCACGCCGTTGCAGTTATAACTGAATGGGATGAGTTTAAATCATATGATTGGCAAAAAATATATGATGGAATGCAAAAGCCAGCGTTTATTTTTGACGGCCGTAATATTTTAGACAAAACAGCGCTTGAAGCCATTGGTTTCAAATATGAGTCAATAGGAAGATAGCAGATGAGCAAAAAGATAATTTTAGTAACAGGAGCTGCTGGTTTTATTGGTTATCATATTTGTAGTAGCCTTTTAAAACAAGGCCATTTTGTAATTGGATTAGATAATGTAAACGATTATTATAATGTTAATCTTAAATATGATCGCCTCAAAGAATTAGGTATTTCTCGTTCTGATGCCGAATCTTTTAATTCTTTGGCTGTAAGTTCAACCTTAGGCGATCAATTTCGATTTATTCGATTAAACCTTCAAGATCGAAAAGCTTTACCTGAGCTTTTTAAATTAGTTCAGTTTGATAGTGTTTGTAATCTTGCAGCCCAAGCAGGTGTTCGCTACTCAATAGAAAATCCTGAGGCGTACGTTGATAGCAATATTACAGGTTTTTTAAACGTATTAGAGTGTTGTAGACATTACAACGTTAACCGACTCGTATATGCAAGTAGTTCTAGTATTTATGGAAACAGTGATACTGTACCTTTTGAAGAAACGGCTAATGCAAATACCCCCATTAGTTTATATGCAGCAACCAAGAAGTCAAACGAGTTGATGGCTCATACTTATAGCCATCTTTATAATATAGAAACAATTGGTTTACGGTTTTTTACGGTTTATGGTCCTTGGGGTCGACCTGATATGGCTATGTTTCTTTTTACAGATGCAATTTTAAAAGGTGAGCCGATTAAAGTTTTTAATAACGATCATTTGACTCGCGATTTCACCTATGTTGATGATATTGTCAATGGAGTAGAAAATACCCTTTTAAAGCCTTCCAAAGACAAAGCATTATATAAATTATATAATATTGGTAACAGTCAACCAGTTAGACTATTAGATATTATTGAAGCCATCGAAAAAAATACTGGTAAAACGTCTGAACGACAAATAATGCCTATGCAAGCTGGCGATGTAAACCAGACTTGGGCTAGCATAGAGCGCTTAAAGCATGATTATAACTATATGCCATCTATTCCAATTAAAACGGGAGTAGAAGCTTTTGTATCTTGGTATAAATCTTATTACAACAAATGAAAAATATATTGATAACAGGCGGTGCTGGTTTTATAGGTTCACATGTCGTTCGACAGTTTGTACTGTCGTATCCGGACTATCACATTTTTAACCTAGATTTATTAACTTATGCAGGAAATTTATCAAACCTTTCAGATATAGAATCTAAAGTTAATTATACGTTTTTGAAAGCCGATATCTGTGATGAAAGTGCTATTAATTCTATTTTTGATACTTATAAATTTGATGCTGTCATTCACTTGGCAGCAGAGTCCCATGTCGATCGCTCTATTAAAGCGCCTTTGGACTTTGCCAAAACCAATATTTTAGGCACTCTTGTTTTGTTAAACGCGTTTAAAAAACTATGGAGCTCTAATTGGGAAGGAAAGCGATTTTATCATATAAGTACGGATGAGGTTTATGGTACTTTAGGTGCTACAGGATTATTTGAAGAAACAACTGCTTATGATCCAAATTCGCCTTATTCTGCATCAAAGGCAAGCTCAGATCATTTTGTAAGAGCCTTTGGCGAAACCTACCAAATGCCTTATGTAATCAGTAATTGTTCTAATAACTATGGACCGAATCAATTTCCTGAGAAATTAATTCCCTTATTCATCAATAACAGTGTTCTCAACAAGCCCTTGCCTGTGTATGGTGATGGTAATTATACTCGAGATTGGCTATATGTTATAGACCATGCTATAGCGATTGATTTAGTTTTTCACAAAGGGAAAAATAAAGAAACCTATAATATAGGCGGGTTTAATGAATGGAAAAATATTGATCTAGTAAGCTTACTTACCAAGCTAATAGATGAAAAACTCAAACGAAAAATTGGCAGCAGTGCAGCTCTAATAACTTATGTTAAGGATCGTCCAGGTCACGATTTGCGTTATGCCATTGATGCTTCTAAAATTAATAAAGAATTAGGCTGGAGCCCCACAGTAACATTTGAAGAAGGCCTTTCTAAGACTATTGATTGGTACTTGAGTAACAGCACTTGGCTGGACGACATTATTTCTGGAGCCTATAAAAAAAAACAGCATTAACAACAGCACTATTATGAAAGGAATTATACTTGCAGGAGGCTCAGGAACGCGTTTACACCCCTTAACACTAAGTGTCAGTAAGCAGCTATTGCCTGTTTATGACAAGCCAATGATATATTATCCGTTGTCAGTACTAATGTTGGCGGGGATTACCGAAATATTGATTATTTCTACACCTCATGATTTATCTAATTTTAAACGGCTTTTAGGCGATGGTTCTAGTTTTGGAATTTCACTTTCTTATAAAGAACAGCCATCTCCGGATGGTTTAGCGCAAGCTTTTATTATTGGAGAAGCTTTCATCGGTTCCGATGATGTATGTATGGTCTTAGGCGATAATATTTTCTATGGTGCTGGATTAGAAGAGTTGCTAAGCTCAGCGTTTAAAACAGTGAAAGCGCAACAAAAAGCCGTTGTCTTTGGCAGTTATGTAAAAGATCCAGAACGCTATGGTGTTGCGGAATTTGACGCGCGTAAAAACGTAGTGAGTATTGAAGAAAAACCTTTAGAGCCTAAATCTAATTATGCTGTAGTAGGGCTTTATTTTTATCCGAATTCGGTGATTGAAATTGCTAAAAAAATTGCCCCTTCTGAAAGAGGCGAGTTAGAGATTACTTCTGTAAATGAGGCTTATTTACAGCAACATAATTTAAAAATGGAGATTTTGAGTCGTGGCTTTGCCTGGTTGGACACAGGGACGCATGAAGCCTTAGCAGAAGCCACAGAATTTGTAAAAACAGTAGAAAAACGTACAGGCCAAAAAATTGCGTGTCCAGAAGAAATTGCATTGAACAATCAGTGGATATCCAAATCGGATCTCAGCCAACGCATCGCCAATCTCAAGGGCGACTATTATGCCTATCTGAAAGGCCTATTAGATTGAAAGTCGAACTGTTTTTACAGTACAGTCTTACAAATACGGTTCGTAGTTTTTTAATAATATCCTCAAGATTCAAAAATCAATGAGTTATTGATATATGCCTATTTTTCAAAATTTTAAATATACATAAATTAGATACATGCTAGTTAAAAAGGCCGTGACGGCTTTTATGGGTCAATTTTTTTATATTATTATTGGTTTATTAGCTAATAGTGTTTTAAGTAAGTTACTTGGGCCTAATATTATTGGTAAATTTGGTGTTGTGATGGTATTTGTCACTGTTTCCTGTATTGTAGTTGAAGGCGGATTTGGAGGTGCTTTGATTCAGAAAAAACAGACGAATTCGATAGACTACTCTACAGTATTTATTTTTAATCTTATTATTGGGTTTTTTTTTACGCTTTTTTTGTTTTTAATTTCAGATTTAATAGGATCTTTTTATTCAGAACCCTTATTAAGTAGAATTTTAAAAGCAATATGTGTAATTCCCTTATTTATTTCTTTTCAAGTGTCCTCGAATGCGAGATTAGTTCGTGAAATGAGGTTTAAGGAACGGGCTTTTTACAGGATAAGAATCGCGACGGATTGTCTAGCTTTTTGTCTGACCCAACCCAAGACTGGAAATCATTTCTATTTAAAACGTTTGATAATTACTCCAATCACGATATTTTATTTTCTGGAGCAATACCTCCAAACCCAGCTCATTTATTGGACAATGGTAATTTTGAAACCTTTATTGAGGAGGCTAAGTCAATTTATGATTATATAATTGTAGATTTAGCCCCTACAATTTTGGTCACAGATACGCTTCTAGTTTCCCATTTAGCAGACGTCACTGTTTGTGTCATAAGAGCTAATTTTACCGATAAAAAGGTACTCCCATTTTCAATAGATTTAAGCCAAACAAGCCGCCTTAAAAACATGACTTATGTTATAAACGGCGTAAAAGAAAATAAGTCGTATGGCTACAAATATAATTATGGCTACAACTACGGATACAGCGAAAGTTAACTAAAACCTATCAGGCTGTCAGCGTTTTCAATGCTTCAATAGTTTTGGAAGGTTCTGAGTTTTTAAAAACAAAACTACCGGCTACCAACACATCTGCTCCGGCTTCTTTTAGGGCCTTTGCATTGGCTGCCGTAACGCCGCCATCAATTTCTATAAGCGTTGAAGCGCCTTTAGCATTAATCAGCGCTTTTAGTTGTTTTACTTTATTGTAAGTGTTTTCAATAAAACTTTGGCCTCCAAAACCAGGATTAACACTCATTAAACACACCAAGTCAATATCATTTATTGTGTCTTCAAGTACATTTATATTCGTATGCGGATTTAAAGCAACCCCAGCTTTCATGCCTTCAGATTTAATTGCTTGTAATGTCCGATGTAAATGGGTGCTTGCTTCGTAATGTACCGTTAAAATGTCGCTGCCAAGTTCAGCAAAGGTTTTTATATAACGGTCTGGATCAACGATCATTAAATGAACGTCTATTGTTTTTTTAGCATGTTTCTTAATGGCTTTTAAAACTGGCATTCCAAAAGAAATATTAGGAACAAATACGCCGTCCATAATATCGATATGAAACCAATCGGCTTCACTGGAATTGACCATTTCAATGTCGCTCTTTAGGTTTGCGAAATCTGCTGCTAGAATAGAGGGTGCAATTTTGGTTGTGCTCATCTGTATGTTGTTATTATGACAAAAATACCATAAAAAATAAAACCCCTTCCAATTTGGCAAGGGGTTTTTTAATTAACCTAAATAGGTTTTTAATATTTTACTTCTTGAAGTGTGTTTTAGACGGCGAATGGCCTTTTCTTTTATTTGACGAACACGTTCTCGTGTAAGATCAAAAGTTTCTCCTATTTCTTCTAAGGTCATGGGGTGTTGATTGCCCAGTCCAAAGTACAAGCGAATTACGTCTGCTTCTCTTGGAGTTAAGGTTTCTAATGCCCGTTCAATTTCAGTGCGTAATGACTCATGAAGTAAGTCTTTGTCCGGGTTTGGAGATTCCCCACTTCTAAGTACATCGTATAAATTTGAATCTTCACCTTCAACTAAGGGCGCATCCATGGAGACGTGACGCCCAGAGTTTTTCATAGACTCTTTGACATCGTTAATTGTCATATCCAGTTCTTTCGCAATTTCTTCAGCACTGGGTGGACGTTCATGCGATTGCTCTAAGAATGCATAGGTTTTGTTGATTTTATTAATGGAGCCAATCTTGTTTAGTGGCAGTCGTACAATACGAGATTGCTCTGCCAAGGCTTGTAATATCGATTGACGAATCCACCAAACTGCATAGGAGATAAATTTAAATCCTCTTGTCTCGTCAAAGCGTTGCGCCGCCTTAATCAATCCTAAATTTCCTTCATTAATTAAATCAGGTAGTGTTAGACCTTGATTTTGGTATTGTTTAGCTACGGAGACTACGAAACGCAAGTTGGCTTTGGTTAGTTTTTCTAAAGCAATCTGATCACCTGCTTTGATACGTTGCGCTAATTCTACTTCTTCATCTGCAGTAATTAAATCAACTTTTCCAATTTCTTGTAAGTATTTGTCAAGGGAAGCAGTTTCTCTATTGGTAACCTGTTTGGTAATTTTTAGCTGTCTCATTTAAGCGTCTTTGTTTTAAAAATTTAGTGGTTGTCATTAGGTTATACGTAGAATTGTTATTAAATGTTACAAAAAAAACCGTTTTTATTAAAAAACGGTTTTTCTTGGATTAATTGTATAAAGATTGTCAGGTTTTAACGTCTGTTATCCCGCCTGCGATTGTCACGTCCACCAGAGCGTTTGTCATCTCTTGGGGGTCTGGCAACATAGCCTTCAGGTTTTTCTAACAAAGCTTTACGCGATACTTTTTCTTTGCGTGTTCTTGGATCTTGACCAAAATACTTTACATCAAAAATATCACCCATATTAACTACATCTGAAACGTTTTCAGTGCGTTCCCATGCCAATTCACTTACGTGAAGCAGTACTTCGTTTCCAGGGGCATCCATATATTCTACAACCGCTCCGAAATCAAGCATTTTAATGACTTTAACCTGATAGGTGTTTCCTACTGTAGGCTTAAACATTAAAGCGTCAATTTTAGCTAATACAGCATCGATTCCATCTTGGTCTGTTCCGAGAATTTCAACAATACCTTCTTCAGTTACGGGGTCTTCGTTGATTACAATCGTAGTCCCAGTTGTTTTTTGAAGTTCCTGTATTACTTTTCCACCAGGACCAATTAGCGCACCGATAAATTCATTTGGAATTATTCGAGTTACCATTTTTGGTGAGTGTGGTTTCACATCAGCTGCAGGAACCGCAATGGTTTCTGTTAATTTATCGAGAATGTGTAGTCTTCCTGCACGTGCTTGTTTCAAAGCATTAACAAGAATCTCATAAGGCAATCCTTTGATTTTAATATCCATCTGACAGGCTGTTATCCCATCAGCAGTACCTGTTACCTTAAAATCCATATCCCCTAAGTGATCTTCATCTCCTAAAATATCAGATAATACCGCATAACGATCGCCGTCAGAAATTAACCCCATTGCAATTCCTGAAACAGGTCTTGCTATCTTAACACCTGCATCCATTAGTGCCATTGTACCGGCACAAACAGTTGCCATGGAAGAGGATCCATTTGATTCTAAAACTTCAGAAACCACACGAACTGTGTAAGGACAATCTTCAGGAATCATTCCTTTCAAGCCTCTTTGTGCCAAGTTTCCATGACCTACTTCACGACGCGAGGTGCCTCTTAAAGGACGCGCTTCACCTGTACAGAAAGGAGGGAAGTTGTAGTGTAAGTAAAAACTTTCTTCACCCTCATAAGACGGCATATCAATTTTATTTGAATCTCTTGAAGTTCCTAAAGTTACAGTGGCTAAAGCCTGCGTTTCTCCACGTGTAAAAATTGCAGATCCATGTGTTGATGGTAAGTAATCAATTTCACACCAAATCGGTCTAATTTCGTCTGTTTTACGTCCGTCCAAACGAACCCCTTCACTTAGAGTTAGTTCACGAACTGCTTCTTTTTCAGCTTTACTGTAGTAACCGCTAACTAGATCTCCAAAGGCTTCATTTTCTTCTTCAGTAAAAGAGGCTTTAACTTCTTCTTTAAGTTCAGCAAATGCAGCACTTCGTTCTGCTTTTGAAGTTCCTTTTTTGGCAATAGCATAACATTTGTCATAAGCTAGGGCATGAATACGTTGCTCTAATTCTTCATTGACTTCTGCGGTTTCATATTCCCGAACTTCTTTTTTGCCAAACGCTTCTGCAAGACGTACTTGCGCAGCTACTTGAATCTTGATTGCCTCATGCGCAAACTTAATAGCGTCTGCCATTTCTTCTTCAGAAACCTCATCCATTTCACCTTCCACCATCATCACTGAATCTGCAGAAGCTCCAATCATCATCTCTAAGTCAGAATCTGCTAATTGAGCCCGGCTTGGGTTGATAACGAATTCACCATTGACACGCGCAACACGCACTTCTGAAATTGGACACTCAAATGGGAAATCACTTAGCTGAATCGCTGCAGACGCGGCCAAACCTGCCAAAGCATCCGGCATGACTTCTTCGTCATGAGACATAAGCTGAATCATTACCTGTGTTTCTGCATGGTAATCCTTAGGAAATAAAGGACGTAAGACTCGATCCACTAAACGCATAGTCAACACTTCACCATCACTAGGGCGGGCTTCTCTTTTAAAGAAACCACCTGGATAGCGTCCTGCAGCTGCAAATTTTTCACGGTAATCTACGGTTAAAGGCAGAAAATTGACATCCGATTGTTTGTAGTTTGAGACTACTGTACATAACAACATGGCTTTACCCATTTGTACGACTACGGATCCATGGGCTTGCTTTGCTAGCTTGCCCGTTTCGATAGAGATTTCTCTTCCATCGCCGAGGTCAATGA
>TARA_Y100000385_G_scaffold98405_1_pt1 | contig 10760 bp, 8 predicted proteins | sample TARA_Y100000385 | Tara Oceans TARA_Y100000385 (sample SAMEA2620980) | marine metagenome | biome: marine biome (ENVO:00000447); feature: surface water layer (ENVO:00002042); material: "saline water (ENVO:00002010), including plankton (ENVO:xxxxxxxx)" | depth 5 m
ACTCGTTGAATCACACATATCATAAAGCAAACTCACTGACCTCTTACAAACAAAAAATCAAACTTGAAAATTGACTACCCTCGCTCTTGTGATCCGCGGCTTATCCGTTTACGCCCGCTCTCCGTCAAATAACGTTTTCTCAGTCTAATGTTTGTTGGAGTGATTTCGACGAGCTCATCCTCGGCAATAAACTCCATCGCCTGCTCTAGTGTGTGACGCACAGGGGGTGTAAGTACAATGTTCTCATCGGTCCCGGACGCGCGCACATTTGTTAGTTGCTTCCCTTTTGTTGGATTGACGACCAGATCATTTTCGCGGCTGTGTAGACCAACAATCATTCCCTCGTATACTTCGATATTGGGCTCCACAAACAATTTTCCTCGCTCTTGTAAATTGAATAAGGAAAATCCAAGCGTCTTTCCTTTTACCATTGAAACCAGAACTCCACGTGAACGAGCAGCAAGTTCAAGATCTTTGTAGTCGCCATAATGACTAAATACGTGCGTCATAAGGCCAGAACCAGAGGTTAATGAAAGGAATTGAGACCTGAAACCAATAAGGCCTCGAGTCGGCACAATAAACTCTATTCGACTACGACCCTTGCCGTCAGGAATCATGTCTCGCATTTCTGCACGGCGATTCCCTAGTTCTTCTATTACCGAACCCTGATGCATCTCATCACAATCTATTACTAACGACTCGTAGGGCTCCTGTTTAACACCGTTGATTTCCTGAATAATAACCTCAGGTCGAGAAACTGCAAGCTCAAACCCCTCTCGGCGCATAGTTTCAATTAAGACGGAAAGATGAAGTTCACCTCTCCCCGAAACCTTGTACTTATCAGGAGTATCGCCATCCTCAACCCTCAGTGCGACATTAAAAAGAAGCTCCCTGTCTAAGCGCTCTCTTATGTTGCGTGTAGTTACAAACTTACCTTCAAGACCGGCAAAGGGTGAATCGTTGACTTGGAAAGTCATACTGATTGTTGGTTCGTCTACTGAAAGTGGGGGCAGAGCTTCAATGAGTTCTGGATCGCAGATCGTATCTGAGATATTTAGTTTATCTATCCCAGTAATACAAATAATCTCACCAGCTGAAGCGTTAGGCACATCTATCCGCTCTAGTCCAAGATGGCTCTTAACTTGAAGAATTTTTCCTTTCCGCTCTTGTCCTGATCGATCGACGATTATTACTGGTTGATTACTTCGTGCGGTTCCACGCGTAATTCTTCCGATACCAATAACCCCTACATAACTGTTATAGTCAAGCGCACTAATTTGCAACTGTAGAGGCGCATCGATTATCACATTTGGTGGGGGAACTTTTTGAATGACCGTTTTAAAAAGTGGTTCCATATCATTTGCCATTTCATTTAGTTCTAGACCAGCTATACCATCCAGTGCACTCGCATAAATGATTGGGAAATCTAACTGCGTATCGTTTGCGCCAAGCTTGTCGAAGAGGTCAAAAACTTCGTCAACTACCCAGTCGGGTCTAGCACCATCGCGATCAACCTTATTCACGACTACTATTGGATTTAGGCCTTGATCAAAGGCCTTTTGAGTTACAAACCTTGTCTGCGGCATTGGACCGTCGACCGCATCCACAAGGAGAAGGACGCTATCGACCATAGAAAGAACACGTTCAACCTCACCGCCAAAATCAGCGTGGCCAGGGGTATCAACGATATTTATTCTATAACCTTGCCAACTTATTGCGGTATTTTTAGCGAGAATTGTTATTCCTCGCTCTTTTTCCTGATCATTAGAATCCATTACTCGTTCGAGCTCGGCACCGCGAGATTCTATAGTTCCAGATTGCTGAAGTAACTTATCGACTAAAGTAGTTTTACCGTGATCAACGTGCGCGATTATTGCTATGTTTCTTATTTCCTCAACCACAATTCTCTTCACCCTTTTACAAATGGAACAGATCAATAAAAGATGGTGAGTTAGGTAAGTACAAAAACAGACTTCTCGCCAATCTAAAAATTGATGTGACGATGCCCCATCTAAATTTAGACTAGGAAATGCATTCTGATTCAAGCTAGCCTCTCTCCATGCCGGCCGGGAGTATACACGAGAACGGTTTCAAAAATCAGGCAGAACTTTAATAATTAAAACCATTTTTAGAGTTCACTGAGGCTTTTCGTCTTATTTTAAAATATCGAGCAACCTTGTATGCGCATATTTGGTGCATTTTTATTTAAAAATGATCTTTTATGGTGCGTTTTTTATCTGTCGTCTTTTGTAACCAACTTTTTACAGGAAACGCCATAGATAAATAGTCAATGATCACAAGGGAGTTCTAGTTACTAGCAAACAAATTACTTCTTCAAACATATTGGCACATTACTTGCTGCTTGTTATAGAGCTGCTGATAGAAATCGTGATATTCACTAGTCACCTAAGCACAACACTTCGATGAGCACTGAAGCATCAACAGGTTTTTTTACCCCAGCGATTTGAGCAATAGCGAATTTGAATTGCGAATTTATTTAAGGAGAAAATGGAAAAATGGAAACAAAAACAAAGCTAGAGTACATCTGGTTGGACGGCAACTCTCCCACTCAAACATTACGCAGCAAAACGATGGTCAAAGATAACTTCGACGGCACCTTGGAAGGTTGCCCTGTGTGGTCCTTCGATGGGAGTTCGACGCAGCAGGCTGATGGAAATGACTCCGATTGCTTGCTGAAACCAGTCGCTATTTACCCAGACCCAGATCGAGCTAGTGCTTTCCTCGTAATGACGGAGGTTTTAAATGCTGATGAGACTCCCCACATCACTAATGGGCGCGCAACTATCGATGACGATGACGATGACTTTTGGTTTGGGTTTGAACAAGAATACTTCTTGTGGGATACAAAAACTAATTTACCGCCCGGATTCCCTAAAAACGGCTACGCAGCTCCGCAAGGGCCATATTATTGCTCGGTCGGCGCGAAAAACGCATTCGGTCGGGACGTAGTCGAAGAGCATATGGATATTTGCTTGGAAGCTGGCCTTAACCTCGAAGGTATAAATGCTGAAGTTGCTCCGGGTCAGTGGGAGTTCCAAATATTTGCCAAGGGAGCAAAAAAAGCGGGCGATGAGATCTGGATTGCTCGTTATTTATTAGAACGAACTGCCGAACGTTATGAGATGGCCATCAATTGGGAGCCAAAGCCTCTTGGCAAAGAACTTGATTGGAACGGCTCAGGAATGCATGCCAACTTTTCAAATGGCTTGATGAGAGATGCCGGAGATGAATCAGTGTTCACCAAAATTTGTGAATCATTTGGGAAAAACATAGAGCGCCACATAAGCGTTTATGGCGCAAATAATGATCAGCGATTAACGGGCCTACATGAGACTCAATCAATCGATATGTTCAGCTACGGAGTTTCAGATCGAGGCGCATCAATACGAATTCCGATTGGCACAGTTCAAGACGGCTGGAAAGGCCGCCTCGAAGACAGGCGAACAGCTTCTAACGCAGACCCATATAAAGTTGCTGCTGTAATAATCAAGAGTTCGAAGGAAGGCTTATCTATATAGTCTCAGCGATTTAGGTTTTCACATCAAAACTGACTAATAGACTCACAAAAAACCTAGGCTAGTCCTAGGTTTTTTATTTTATATATTGCGTTTCCCAAAGTATGCACCCTAAGGAATTGCCGCTAAGTTGACTATGCACCAATTTAGTGCAATATTGTTTGTTGGTTTTTTGTCCGTTTCTTACCTTCTAATATATTGCGCACCGCAAATGAGCAACAACTGTAATTAATACTACTTGGACCAGTTATTGCATAATAAAAGCTACAACCGGATCATTTATCAACTCTAAAATTAACCTTTGCGAGAAACATAGTGTGACTAACGGCGCAAACCACAAACGTCTTCTCGATAGTCTCAATACAGCGATATGCTTACTGGATAATCACCAGCAGCTTCGTTATTTAAACATCGCTGCAGAGCATCTCCTTGATATCAGTTCCCAAAAAGCTCAGGGCCTCTCGCTCAAGGAGCTCTTTATAAACCCAGACGATGATCTACTCGAGATCGAAGCAGCTTTAACCAGCCGAGGAAACTTTACTAAAAGAGCTGTAGAACTCAAAATACTAAATGGCAAAGTTATAACGGTTGATTACTCGGTAAATATCGTCGGAGATACTACAGAAAACCAACTCCTCCTAGAATTGCGCTCTCTTGAGCACTCGCATCGTATTAATCGCGAAGAGTCGATAACTGCCGCCCATGCGACTACGCGAGAACTAGTCAGAGGATTAGCTCATGAAATAAAAAATCCTCTTGGCGGAATTCGAGGGGCTGCTCAACTCTTAGCAGAAGAGTTAGCTAACCCAGAACTTCTGGACTACACGAACATCGTCATTGAAGAGGCGGATCGTTTACGAAATTTAGTTGATCGGTTAGTTGGATTAAGATCGATCCCAGATTTAAAGCCCACCAACATTCACGAAGTTTTAGAACGAGTCCATGGCTTAGTCGAAGCTGAATTTTCCGATAATGAAACAAAATTAGTTCGTGATTACGACCCGAGTATTCCAGACTTACCTGCTGATCCAGAGCAACTTATTCAGGCCTCGTTGAACATTGTGCGTAATGCTATGCAAGCGCTTTCTAATTCTGAAAATAACGCAGACAGAAACGAAATTATTTTGCAAACGAGAGTAATTCGGAACGCCACACTCGACGGAAAGTTTCATCGCTTGGCCGCTGTTATAAAGTTTTTTGACAACGGGCCGGGAATTCCCAAAGACATCCAACATTCATTATTTTTCCCAATGGTAAGCAGACGTGCTAACGGAACCGGCTTAGGCCTTTCAATCGCCCACGACATCGTGACTCGACACAATGGACAGATCGAGTGCAATAGCGTCGAAGGTGAAACAGTATTCTCCATGCTATTGCCGATTAAATGAAAGGACATAGAGCGGCGAACAATAAAATATATCTACATTAACGGCCAAAAAGAGGACTCTGTAATGCAACAAAATAACTCTGTCTGGATACTCGATGACGACCGATCGATTCGGTGGGTCTTAGAGAAATCTTTAGAAAAAACCGGCCTAAAAACAGAATCTTTTGAAAATGGTAACGAACTGCTAAAAAGGCTAACACAAGTTTCACCTGAAGCAATTATCAGCGATATCAGAATGCCAGGTATCAGTGGTCTCGACCTTTTATCGAAAGTGCATGAGACACACCCCAAGCTACCAGTTATTATCATGACAGCGCACTCAGATCTTGATAGCGCGGTTTCCTCTTATAGTAGAGGGGCCTTTGAATACCTCCCAAAACCTTTTGACATCAGTGAGGCCGTCGCGATGGCCAACAGAGCCCTTGCGCATTCTAGAGAACAAAAAGCTAACGAAGCACCAGCAGAAGTCTTTCCTGAATCACAAGAAATTATCGGAGAGGCTCCAGCTATGCAAGAGGTTTTTCGCGCTATCGGACGGCTGTCACAATCTAATATTTCTGTCTTAATTAACGGAGAGTCAGGAACAGGTAAAGAGCTTGTCGCTCAAGCCTTACATCAGCATAGTCCGCGCAAAGAAGAAGCCTTTGTCCCTCTTAATGTCGCGGCGATTCCGAAGGAATTAATAGAATCCGAATTATTCGGTCATGAAAAAGGAGCTTTTACCGGCGCGACGTCACAACGAACCGGGCGATTCGAACAAGCACATGGCGGAACTTTATTCTTAGACGAAATTGGTGATATGCCAGCTGAAACACAAACGAGACTTTTACGTGTTCTTTCCGACGGCGAGTTTTTCCGCGTTGGAGGACATACCTCGATTAAAGTAGACGTGCGTATTATTGCCGCAACTCACCAAAATCTTGAACAACTTGTTGAGCAGCATCTGTTCCGTGAAGATCTCTTCCACAGGTTAAATGTAATAAGGATCCATATCCCAAAACTTGCAGATCGACGCGAGGACATCCCAAAGTTAGCTAATCATTTTCTAAATTCTGCTGCAAAAGAACTCAACACGGAATCAAAAATACTAAACGCAGATACAGAGCAATATTTAACGAGATTAGAGTGGCCCGGAAATGTCCGTCAATTAGAAAATTTCTGCCGCTGGATTACTGTTATGGCTTCAGGTAGAGAGGTTCACATCAATGACCTCCCGCCAGAGCTCAAAGAACATGAGGAACAACTTGTAAACCCATTAGATTGGACTAACGGTCTCCGCCTGTGGGCGGATAAACAGTTAACGCTCGGCAACAAATCTATCCTTAATGAAATTACACCGATATTCGAGAGGACCATGATAGACATCGCATTAAAACATTCAGCTGGTGGTAAAAGAGAAGCAGCTAATTTGCTCGGGTGGGGACGGAATACATTGACACGAAAACTCAAAAAACTCTCCGACTAATGTTAGAAAAAACTAACACAATCGTTGGTGTCAGCTTAAAAACCCCGAACACTCGCGTAAACGAGTCGAGCGCAAAATGATCAATATTGTTCTTTACGAGCCTGAGATTCCACCCAACACAGGTAATCTCATTCGATTAGCTGCTAATGCGGGTTTAAACCTACACCTTATAAAACCGCTCGGATTCGACCTTGATGATAAACGAATGCGTCGTGCAGGGCTTGATTATCATGACTACGCGGCGTTAAAAGTACACGATAATTGGAATGCCTTCGTTACAAATCATGGCCTAGAGCAAGCCTACGGTATCAGCACAAAAGGCAAACGCTATTATCATCAAGCAAAATTTCTGAAAGGAGACTTTATTATTTTTGGGCCAGAATCAAGGGGGTTGCCAGACAGCGTTCGAATTGACCTATCGAATGAACGTCTCTTACGCATACCTATGGCGAAGACGAGCCGGAGCTTAAATTTATCGAACGCGGCAGCAATTGTTGCTTATGAAGCATGGCGACAAATCAATTTCGAGGGCGGCGTCTAAAACCCGACCCCTATCAACTGTACAACCAACTTCCCAACCTATTTTCTTCGATGAAGTCGACTCTTTTAATTTATTTGCTCTGTTTCTGGGGTATCCGTAGGTTTTTTTTGCTGTTGCTCTTTTTGCTGCGCATACAAAAGCTCAAAATTGATTGGGGCCAACATAAGAGCCGGAAAACTTCCTTTTACAACTAGATTATCCACTGCTTCGCGCGCGTAAGGATACAAAATGTTTGGACACATCGTGTGCAAGACTTGCTCCAAAGCCGGCGCCTCAAAATCCTTACATGTAAAAACGCCGCCTTGCTGAACTTCAACTACAAAAGCTATTTGATCCTCTAATTTTGCCTCTACGGTAAGCGAAAGAACAACTTCAAAAACGCTCTCCTCCACTTCGGTGCTGCGTGTTTTTACGTCAAAATTAATTTTGGGTTGCCAATCATTTTTAAATGATTGTGGACTTCGAGGAGATTCAAACGAACAATCTTTTAAGTATATTCGTTGCATCACAAACTGAGGCCCTTGAGCCTCTTTACCCTGATCTGCTCCAGCCCCATTCGTCTCATTCTCTGCCATGTTCAGTTCCTTCCGTTCGCCCGAAGCGAATCATAAATTTAAAAGCTGCACTTGATTACGATATTAACTCTGTTGCTGCATTTATGAGATCAAAGGCAGCGATTGAGCTTGCCATTCACTGATCCCGCCTCCCAATCTCACCACCTCTTCATGACCGGCAACGGTTAACTTTTTAGCGACGTCCCCAGACTGCTGCCCAAGCTTACAAACAACGATCACAGGCGTCTTTTTATACTTTGATAGCTCAACCATTCTTTGCTCAAGTTTCGATGCGGGGATATTAATCGCATCGACGATATGACCGGCATCAAACTCTTTCTTATCGCGGATGTCTAAAACAACGCCTTCGCTCCTGTTAACAAGCAAGATTGCTTGTTGAACACTTACAGATGAGGCGGAGGTGCCGCGATGATAAAGAAGTATCCCACAAAAAAACAAAACCCAAAGTCCGGTCAGAATAGGGTGATTGCTTAGAAAAAACAGAAACTCAGCCATATGCAAGTAGTAAAATCCAAAAATCGAACGTTGGAGTCAATCAAAATCATCTGAAAATAAAGAAAGCAGAATCATTATACACACGCCGTTTAAATGTTAGAAGTATACTGTCTAATAATTGAGTTCGCCTTGCATTAAACTTTCAAGGATAATGAACTCTCCGTTGGGAGCTACTGAAAACTAACCAGCCCTCAGTACTTTAAAACTTGTGTTACAAAAAGGACAATTTCTAAAAGATGACGGAGATTAATATCCCAAAAAAAACAGCTCTTCTTATGATTTTAGATGGATGGGGACACCGAGAGAACCCGGAAAATAACGCTATACACGAGGCGAACACCCCCACCTGGGACGCTTTGGTACAAACTTGCCCGCACACATTGATTAAAACCTCGGGGAAAGCAGTCGGCCTTCCTGAAGGCCAGATGGGCAACTCTGAAGTCGGACATATGAATCTCGGAGCCGGTCGTGTCGTTTACCAGAACCTGTCTAAAATTGATCACGAAATAAGCAGCGGTCGTTTTTTCGAAAATCGAGCCCTACTTTCGGCGATAAATGAAACCATAAACAACAATTCGACCCTTCATATCTTGGGGCTATTGTCACCTGGTGGAATCCATAGTCATGAGACCCAAATTTCGGCGCTGATCGACCTCGCGTTAGAAAAGAAAGCCCCCCAAGTCCGTATTCATGCGTTCCTTGACGGCCGAGACACCCCACCGCGCAGTGCTTTACAATCACTTATCTCGGTCACACAAAAACTTGCCTCCACGAACAGGGGTGGGATCGCATCAATTTCCGGGAGATTCTTCGCTATGGACCGCGACAACCGATGGGATAGGATCGAGCCAGTGTACAATATGCTTACCAATGGGGATGCTATTTTTCAATATGGAACACCAGAAATCGCTTTAAAAGAGGCGTACGCGCGAGGTGAAGATGACGAATTTGTTCAGCCGACTATTATTTGTGATGAGAAAAATCCGGCGACGCCTATTAAAGAAAATGACAGCGTCATATTCATGAATTTTCGATCTGATCGAGCTCGACAGCTAACAAGAGCATTTACAGATAATGAATTTTCCCAGTTTAGCCGCAGACTGCGACCTCGGCTGGCTTCATTCACAACACTTACACAATATGCATCAACGATCGATTCATCGATTGCTTATCCTCCAGAAACTTTAAAAAATTGCCTCGGAGAAGTTCTAGCCTGTGCAGGAAAGACCCAACTACGAATTGCTGAAACCGAAAAATATGCACATGTAACGTTCTTCTTTAACGGGGGGATAGAGGAAAAATTTCAAAATGAAGATCGTATTCTCGTCCCGTCACCCGATGTCAAAACCTATGATTTAAAACCAGAAATGTCAGCAATTGAAGTAACTAACAAGTTGATTCAAGCAATAGAGTCAAAAGAATACGACACTATTATTTGCAACTACGCCAATGGCGACATGGTAGGCCACACAGGGAACTTTGGCGCTGCGATTGAGGCTGTTGAGGTTCTCGACCAGTGTATAAATAGAGTATTGGAGGCAATTAAAAGCGCGAACGGAGAAATGCTTATCACGGCAGATCATGGCAATGTTGAAAAAATGCGTGATACTGATTCAAACCAACCTCTTACATCCCACACATCAGGGCCCGTACCTTTAGTTTATGTTGGACAAACCGGAAAAGGTTTTTCGTCTAGGGGAAGTCTGTGCGACATTGCGCCAACCCTTTTAGCCATTCTAGGTTTAACCAAACCAAAAGAAATGAGCGGAGTAAATTTACTCGATAAACCATGTGAAAAATGAGTTTAATCATGAGTATGAATAAAGTTGCGACTCCGTGGTGCTTCACTTATCAGTGTCATCTATTTTTTTTCGTCACGATATGCCTTGGATCCCCGCTGATTTCAGCGTTAGCGCTAAACCAACCGACAGTTTCAAAAAAAGAAAATCTGGAGTTAGAACTGTCTGGAATTCAAATCGAAATAAGACAAATCGAGAACTGGCTGATTGAAGCTAATACAAAACTAAGTGAAGAACAACTCACTTTGCGAAGCACCGAAAAATCACTTACAAAAACAAGTCAAGCAATTTCATCGACCGAATCTGAAATAGAAAACACCGGCAATCAACTAGCCAAACTTCAAAGCCAGAAAAAAACAATAGAAACGCGCCAACAACTCCTTGAAAATAACTTAGAAAAAATCGTACGTAGCTCTTACCTAAAAAGAAATACAAATTTTTTTGAAACTCTATTTCAATCAACGAAAATAATCAGTAATAAACGATTTTTACACTCAGCGAACATAATTGCTAAAACGCAAAAAAAAATACGGGACGAGCACATTGAATTAAAGAATGAACTAAATTTACTTCAGGCAAGCCTAGAAAAAGAAAAACTCAACATAACTGCGCAAAGAAGCTCATTACAAGAGCAAGGAAATGAATTAGAAAGGAACCGACTTGAAAAAAAACAAGCGTTGAATGAGCTTTTAGCATCCATTTCGTCGCAAACCACTCAGCTGCAAACTTTGGAAAGCAACCAAAAAGAACTTGAAGATTTGTTAGAACAAATTCAAGTAATAATAAAAAAATCAAATATTCAGTCTTCTGAAGTTAATTTATTCAACCTGCAAGGTCAGCTTACGGCTCCGGTTGACGGGCAAATTTACTCTGAATTTGGAGATCAAAATGAGAACTTCGATACCACAAAAATGGGGATATCAATCAAAGCCGAGCTCGGTACTCCGGTTGCCACTGTTTAT
>TARA_Y100000385_G_C13108462_1_pt1 | contig 10742 bp, 2 predicted proteins | sample TARA_Y100000385 | Tara Oceans TARA_Y100000385 (sample SAMEA2620980) | marine metagenome | biome: marine biome (ENVO:00000447); feature: surface water layer (ENVO:00002042); material: "saline water (ENVO:00002010), including plankton (ENVO:xxxxxxxx)" | depth 5 m
CCGTTTTCTTGGTTGGAGCACGAACAACCGTTTTCTTGGTTGGAGAACGAACAACCGTTTTCTTGGTTGGAGCACGAACCGTTTTCTTTTTTTGTTTCATATATTTTGTAAACATTACATTGCCTTTTGTTTCGCCATATTTTGTAATATAATACTTGTATACATTTTGATATTGATTGGAAGGTGTCATAGTTTATTATTATAATGTATATATATTCTTATTTCCGAGGCAGAAGTAATCGTTTTATTTCAGAATCACGATGAGTTTCGTTAATATAATTATACAATTGTGCGTACTCTACTGTGTTTCCAAATTTATGTTTATAATTATTGTTTGGTTTTTCTCCAGTGAAAAAAGGATAGATCTTTGACATCTTTAGATCATCTATCTCCATATCATGATTATAAATTATATTTCCTTCTACATAATTACCAAGTTCTATATCATCTAGGATTGAAACAGCATCTATATCATCCCATTCATTGAATATATATGGGTATCCGTCATACGTACGATCCAAATCTAATTTTGCATAAACGTCATTGATAAATGTATCGAATATATTACTATTCAGATTGTAATTGAAATAAACATTAAGTCCTTGGATATATTCTTTATATTCGTCCACAAAAATATTTAATGAATCCTCAAGTTGAGTTTGTATTCGTTCAGCAACGTTTAATGAGATAGGATCGACATTGTACCAATTTATTTTACCGGCTGGTACTAATAAACTATTTGCAAAATATTTATTCATAATTATTTCTGATCTTACACTCGAGTTGGGATTCGTTTCAATAAATGATTTATATTCGTTTTCAGGTATCGAAACACATGAAAAGTAAATAGTTGGTTGATCGTCTCGAGATATCAAATTCATTAAAATAAGTTTTGTATAATCAAACTCTAATATGTTACTTAAATCGCCTTTTAAATATTGTATATTTTGTTCTGCATCAATAGGTGCGTAAACCAAAAATTGATTAGACGAATTATCATGATCTAACCATGTATCTGACATGAATATATTATGATTATAAACCGGTGCGGTGGTTATGATAGTTTGATACGGAGACCATCTAAATGACGGGTTCGTATCTTCATGAAATTTTAAGTCGAATTGATCGTCGTGAGGGTTAGTAGTATAAATTTTTTTATATTTATTTATCCTGCTTCTTGTTTTCGTGGAATGTATTATTTTAAATAGACAACATGTAATATTACTATTGGTAGTTAATTCCAATGATACTTTACCGTCTACTCTCATTGTTTCTAGACCTGTTGTTGTAGTAGTGGGTATATCGAACAAATACAATGATTTAAAATTTAATTCTGCCGTTACATTTGCAGATTCTATATACGACCAGTAATTCGATGTATTATATGAAATGTCAAGAAAATCATAACGACCTAGACTTATGATATCGTAGTTTGGGTTTTTATAACGATCAATATCTATAAACGTAGCATCCAATGTATTATTTATACCTCTTACACTTGATTGTATTTCTTCTATGTTCCCATTCTCGTTATTATATATTATTTGTGTATGAAGAATATATTTATAATCTTCTTTGGTCGTATCGAATACATTTTTAAATAAAGATATTCGATTGTCAAAAATTTCTGGCAAAATTAAATCTATGTTGGCGGTATCTATTGTTATACCTAATCCTGAATATTCATCTGAAAATAAAACATTCGATTGTATATTCGTTTCGAAAATTATAAATAATCCAATATTTGCATACAATTCAGAAATTATTGGTGACGAGGTATTCTTATATTCGATAGAAACATTCGCTTCGTATACACTATCTATTTCAAATATTTCAGATCTACCTTGAGGTTCTAAAATATTTGATGAATAATAAACTATATCATTGTACGTCATAGTGTCGTAATTCATATATTGAATATATTGATCTTGATCCATATAAGACACGATATTCGATAAATAATCTAAATAAGATCGATCTATAAATTCTTGATAATCATAATATCCAGCTCCAACAAATAATCGACTAAATTCAGCAATATCACCGTCATAAGTTGATCTGAAGTCCATTATCTTAACAGTAAACAAATATGTGTCGTCATATTTGCCTATTTCTATTTTACTAGACAAGTCGTGTATGCCTTCATATATCAATTCATAAGACGAGTTACTTGTTATTCCTTGTATGTCTACCTGTAATTTGTAATTACCATTTATCAATGTATATCCGCGAATGTGTGTACTTATTTCATCATAAGTACTAGTATCCATATCTATAATGATATCATCATTTCCAGGAGATTTCATCGTTAGACTCGAATAGTCAATTATACCTCTTTCCAATGAAAACAATGAAGATTTTTCATTATCATTGTCTATGATTGAAAAAATTGTTATTTTATTAGAATGTCCATTAGATATGTCTATGTCTATTTGTCTATTGGGAGTTTGAATGATTTTCTCTACATACTTGAACATAAATCCGGTAGATGTGTGATATGTTCCGAATTGCCATACTGGTGCACTAGCTGATTTAGAAGATGGAGTCGCGGGGAGGTTTATATTAATATATTTATTCGATGCATCTCTAAAGGAATAATCAAATACCCTTATGTGATCCTTGTAACTATCAAGATTACGAAAGGGCACCCCGCTAGCTATTTGTTGTACTGGTTGTTTAACTGGTGTTGGTTCATACGTTTGAAGATTCAAGTAGGTGTATGGATTTTTAAGAGATATATCTATCAGTTGAAATTGTGGTGATATCTCTATATTTCCAAATATAGATTCACAAGGGTGCACATAAGATTTATTTACAGAATTGTAAATATGTGCTATAAAATCGTGATCCGAACATGTATAATCATATTTAAATTGGTAATATAAATTCAAATAAATATAACGTATGTTTGATTTGCTTACCAGTCTTTTAAAATCATTTGATTCTTCAATGTCATCTAGTTTTATTTGAATTCCATTCGAAAAATTTGCAGGTATTTCATGATGTACGTTTTCAAAGTCACTTATGTTTGATAAAAGTGTTTCGTTGAATTGGTTAGGAACAATTGTTAAATTATCTTTATGATACACTCTCAATAAGATAGGATTTGAATCGTCGATATAATCAATAACGATACGCAACTTCACAACACCATTTTCATCAAATAACATCATATCAGAAATGTTCGCATGGACAATTTGTATGTCATTTACTACAAATTCTGATTTCATAGATTCAAACATCGTGAACGTATTAACATGACCATACAATATCGGTTTTATATTATATAACATTTCATTATTTACGTGCATATGAGTTACATTCGTAATATAATTAGTTGGGTTTAAAATAGGTATATCTTCATTCTTTTTTATTTGAATTTGCATTTCGTTTGTAAACGGTTGCGTAGCTGCTACACTTTCAATATGCGTATCATAATTATCTCTGTTTTTCATAGATAACAAGTATTGAGAAACATTTGCATTTGTGTGTATAATATTTGATTGGACATCTATTTTATTATATTGTAGATTATGATGAATAATAACGTCACCGTAATTATCTATCGATGAAGATGTAGTCATGTAATATCTAGGATAAATCCAAGCATCTATCAATTGTTGTGAAATTGCATTTCTCTCTTTATAAGATAATTTTGTATCATATATTAATATGTGTGCTATTTCAACAGAATCTAAGTTTGATTTAAATGAACTAATATTCGATTCAATCATATTTTCAATGTGAATAAAGTAATTACCATCAGGTGTTTTTAATGTTAACGTTCGATTAGTCCATATTTTGTCCATGTAAATATCTATATCATCGATATCATCGATAATAGGTTCGTGAAAATATAAATCATCGGTTTGCAAACTTATTATATTAAATGACATGGTATCCGAAAGATTCGCACATATATTCAAAATGTGTTTTGTATTTTCTGGAAACATTACATTCATGTCATGGTATACAAATGAATTGTTTGAAATATTTGAAATATTACATTCGATTGTGTATTCTTTTACATCCATAACAATAAACATTTCAAAACTGTTTTTCATCGTCCATACGTTCTGTTTATTTTCTATTAATTTTGGCTTATTATTGAACATCAATGATTGATCTTCGGTTATAATTCTTCCATCATATTCGATCACTTTTTTACGTAAGTCTGGTATATGATTTATGTTTTTATAACGATCGAATACTATTTGACATGCATCTGATGCATCTAATTTGCCATCAAAAGCGGATGCGTCTAATAGAAATACATTAGATTTATATAATTTAACATGAGATTGTTGAATTATATCATAATGTATTTTCGGAACTCTATGTTCTTTTTCAGATTTATGAATATTTCCTGTATGATCAATTCTCCATACTACAAGCTTCATGCTATACGTATCTGTAAATTCGGTAACACCAGCAGAAATAATAAACATGTTTTCAAAATCATAAAAATGAATCGGGATAGAAATGAAGTGTATTTTTTTAAATTGAAATACGATCTCGGTTTCGTACCTTTGTAAACCATATAATAATTCATCATTTATATGATAAGACATCAAATACTCGCCATTGTTTTGTGTCATCTGACCGAATGCATTTTGAAACATAAAACTAATTACAGAATTAACGGATGCTGTATTGACGTATCTAGTCATTTGTAATTGTTTTGACATGAGTACCATATGATATTCATTCCAAATATAGTGTTTTTTGCAATCCATAATCAGCATTTTAACATTATCGTTTTCAGTCATTTGTTCATTAAAAGCTTCTACACCACAATTATGAAAATTAACTGAATAGATGTCATTCATGTCTTTATGAAATTCGATATTACATAATGGATTATTCACTGATAATCTCATGATTTCAAAATATGCATTCGTCTGGGAATTTACGGTTAATTGAAGCTGATTTGGTGTCATGTAATAAGTCTTATCCCAATTTATTTTACGTTCTATGACATTTTCCATAACACCGTCAGTTCCTCCGCGACCATAATGTAAATGTACGATATCATCTAAATTATATATTGTATATACATATTGTTTAAAATCGAATGTTATATCAAACCAAAACATATCTTCTTTATCAAAAGTTATAAATTTATAATCTGTAGGTATTTGGTACGTTGAAGGTATCCTTATGCGACCACCCCATCTATCTACACCAAGATCAAAATAATATGTAGTTCTCCATGCATGTAAGAATACATAATAATCTATCTTATCGTCGTCTATTAACTGACTCAATTTCAAATACATTCTATAATGTATTTCCCAACCATTAGTAAATCTATTCCAAAAGTCGGGGTAAGTTGGGTATGTATTTACACAACATCTAATGTTTAATATTGATGATGATAACTGTGATGCAGTATATGTAAATATTATATTTGGTCTGTCATGAACAAATACCAATCGTTTATCAAATACATCCCATATTGTATCATGTAATTGATTTTGAATTTTTTGTACATATTCAATATCCATATACGTGTTTACATTTGTTCTCAAAGAACAATAAGCTAACAATAAATCATATGCTCCTTTTTCAATGCTCTCTTTTTCGATAATCTTGAACGCGTTAACGGATGACGACATAGTATATCGTATTCGCTTGGTACCATGCGTCACTAAATTATTCTCAGATGATTTATCGAATAAATGTATTGAATTTATTTGATATATTGCATATTTAATATCTAATTTATCAGATGTCGGGGTTGTTTTTGACATGTGAATATTCAAAGCATAATAGTCATTATTTTTAGGTAACGTACAAATACAATAATTTGTATTGTCTAACACTAAAATTATATATATTACTCCACCAAAGTTCTTCAATTTAATCTTTATTTTATCATTACTTAATAAAATTACCGAATTTTTCAAAAAAGTGAGTTTAAATACAATATTGAATAATAATTCAGATTGATTCAAAGCAATTGATGTGGGTATATTAACATGACATTGTCTATCCGTTCCATGATCATACATTCGATATATTCCGTTTTGAACATAAGTGAGTTCGTTAGTATCACTATCTATGATGTTGTCGTTTGTGGTATGTTTCACACGAATATAATTGATCAATTGATGAACGTGTTTCCAATCTAACGGACTATGTTCAACGATGTCGGATTCAAACTGTGTGTTGTTGGCATAAAATTCGAATATTATATGTGACTCAGGTTGTAATAAATTCCATGATATTCGCTGTCGTATATGTTCGTTTATATACGTTTGATCTTCATATGCAACATTAGCAACAATCAAATCAAATAATCTGATTTTATTGGCGACATAATTTTTCGTTATTCCCAATTTATAATTAAATCCATTGTTAAATTCAAAATGGTGTATGTTGGAATATACACAACCGCTATTTTCAAGTAGGTATAATTCACCATCTTTAATTTCATGAACATATTGAACAAAATATTCGTTTTTCGCAACTAAAGTATATGCATATAAACCATCTTTAGACCAATCAAAAGGTATGCTGTGTGTGACGTGTTGGTATTGTTGTGCACTATATGTCGATACAATTTCGTTCGATAATCCCATTCTACATCCAACCAACAATTCAGCGTCCATTGCATGAACATCACCTTTCCATTGCATTAACATATTATCGTTTAAATCCGTATGTTTACTGGTTTCAAATACGATGATGATGGTAATTTGGGAAATATTTGCACTACAAACATCTTGAATGTATCTACGATCAAACAAGTTCGATTGATACCCGTTGTTATTATACATTTGTATGTAATCATCAAGTCCGTCAATATACATCGATTGTGATTCCACCACATATTCTATATTTGCTTGATTTATAAAATATGTATCGTTAAATTGATACATAACATTTATTTGATCTTCAATATTGGTTTTGAAATCAAAATTCGAATGATTTATATCATCTAATTCAAAAACGAATGTTATAATTTTGGTACCCAAACTACTAGAACCATGTAATTGAATATTATTTGGTTCCACATTTGTAATTGAATAATAATTTACGTATTTAAAATCTTTAACATGTTCAATATTATGATGTAATGTTAATATTACATCCAAATTCGCATTGGGAAGTTCTGTAACCCATTCGATGGTTACATTAAAAACGTGGTATTTTACCCCATAATCGGATGTTTTATCTTCTACGATGCGTCCAATAAATTTCAATCGATGTATAGTGTCTCTATCAGCACCAAATTGCCTATTGAAGTATGGTGATGATGTATGGAATGCTTCATAAAATGTGAATTCAGCACCATGATCGTTCTTGTCGATTAAATAGTTGGTTTGTCGTCGTTTCATGGTGTAATTGTAGATTGGTAAATCTGTGATACCATTACCTACTCCATCCACGCTTGTTGCAAATTGCACGATTGTCGTGTTCGTATTGGTAAAATAACCACTTGAACTTAAATCTACACCAAGTTGGTCTGTTATCGTGTATGTTCCTGTAAGTAATTGATTTCTTGGTAATGAACTGTTAATTGTTCTGTCATCATCAATATAATACTGGAAATCACAATACCTGACCGCGCGACTGTCCTTTTCGAGAATCACGGTTACGGTGATCGTGTCGTCTGTTACTGCTGGAGATAGGCGTATTTGAAATTCCGGGTTATATGTGAAACTATTTATTGATGTTGTAGGGTTGAATGTCAATGTTGGTATTGGATTTTGCTGAAGTCGTATCGTTCTTATAACAATTCTAAAATCGTCATTACTCAACGCTTCTCTAAAGTATTTTAATCTAAATACTTCATTGTGAGTTGCTGTTGATTGATTTGGTTCGTAGAAGTAATTGGATATAATTCGTATTTCATTCCATGAGACACCTGCTAAAATTGCAGTAATAAAACTTCGTGCGTTTGTGTCTTCTAATACATCTCCATTAAAGTATATATCGTAATATACATAAAATTTATGCTCGTTTGTCTGGCTCAGAGTTGCGGTAAAATTGTATGCTTCACCTTCTGTAATTTCAGATATACTACCTGTAATATCAACATCCACCTGATAATCAAATGTTGGAATGGTTGTAGATTCAATTAAACTTGTTGAAGCAGAATTTACAGTAACGAGTTTGACAGCAAAATCATTATTGTCAATTTCTTCATAATTATTTGCTGGTGTGAGTTTAATTTGTAGTAAGTTTAATATAATTCCTAATTCATAAGAACTGGGTGAAGAACACACAATTTGTTGTCCTTGTGTAAAACCTGCATAAGTGCCTGTTGTGGGCGCCGCTGTTATGCTTGTATAGGTTAATGGATATCCCGTAGTAGCACTGGTGTATGTTAATTTTATGTTATGCCATATCTCAACAACTACAGACTGAGTTCCAAAGGCTGAATCACATAACAAGTCAATATTTACATCTACTGTATTTGGAGAAAGACTTTGTGTAGGACGAACAACCAATTCTTTGTCTATTGTCATATAACTGATATGCGTTCGTTACTTATAATTTACGTACATAATTAAAATTAAATGCGAAACCACTTCAATTTTTTGCTAATACTTTCAAATAATTTTATGTACGATATTATATCGTGAACATGTTTCCGTATTCAAGTTCAACTCTCTTTTCATAATACCTTTTAACTTTTTGATGGGTATACTCGATTTTTCGCTGTAAATTCTGGAAATTTCATCCATAAGAGAACTAGAGTTTTTTACATCGTCTTTCAATTCTTCAAATCTTCCCCAAAACTCGGTTCGAATCTGATGAATCAAAACACAACTGTTTTTTTGCATCCAACGTTCGGATCCTCCGAACAATAAAAAGGTTGCTGCACTAGCAACAAAACCGTCCACAATTGTAATCACAGGAACACGTAGATTTTCAATCGTATTCATTCCGGACAATCCTGCATATGCGTCACCACCATTGCTTTGGATATGAAGATAAATTGGAATTTTATTATCCAAACTATAATTAATTTGTAAATTTATCAATTTAGTTTCCAATATGCGTAAAACTTTAGAAAGCTCCAGGATGGATTTCACGGTAACTGTGTTGTAAAAGTAAACACAATTATTGATAATCTCGATCGTGTTCATTTCAGTGGGATCATCAGATTCTTCCGAATCGTTAGACATGGGTCGCGAAGACTTGATATGGAAACCACGCATGTTTTTAATTTTTCTTTGATAGAATCTTTAAGTTGATTATTGTTGCTATTATTATTATTATTATTGTTATAATGAGAATATGTATAGAAGATAATAATAATAATAATATTCCCATACCTATATGTCCTCGTTGTGGAAGATTATTAACAAGTGATCAAGCATTACATTATCATTTGAATCGTAAATTTCGATGTGGTATATGGAATTGTGTATGTTGTAAACGTAACTTTAGCACTAAACATCAATTAAATATTCACGAAATTCATTGTCACCACACAAATATTTCCACCCATCCTTATACGGATAAGTTACTTGATATCTATAATAACATTCCGTTTACCGTTGTAGAATTACATTAAGATACGAATGAAATTTTATCTATTTCTCCTTACGGTCAAAAGATATTTGAAAATATATGCGGTAAGATTATCGATGATATTGTAGACCCGTCGCGTATTCGTAAAATACATTATAATTTATAAACAATTGTGTAATGTAATTAATTAAAGTTACCCATAAAGTATATTAAAAATATATTTGCAAAACAAATGTAGATAACTGTAAACAAATGGCAATACAATATCCAAGATGCGGTAATTTTTTTCAAACTCAACAATCATTATTATATCATTTGACGAAGAAGAGGGTAAGGTGTGATGTATACAAATGTTGTAATATCGTCTTTCCAAATAAAACTCAATTTACGATTCACAAGGAAAGTTGTGATACAATTTGTAAAACAACTATTTAAATAGTTTGTGTAATTGGGTCTTTCGTCAATATTACAAAATAATTACCATTAAAGCTATTTGATTCTGAATGTCCATAACAAGAACCGGGAGCGGTTCCATTATTACAATCATCAACCAAATGAATTGATTTATTATAAAGCTCACCTGGTTCCCCTGTTAACCAATGATGATATAAAGGACAAATTCCGTATGAAGGATCGAGGTAATCGTCGTTCCCTAAGCGGCGCTGGTTTGTGTACTCTGCAGGCATGTCTATCTGTGTAACAGGCAGACATAATTGTTTCATTCCATCATTTAACTCTACGACAATATTTTCAATTTTATCGACTTCTGCATCAGTCATATTCCCTTCTTCTGGGCCTGTCCTCTTCATTCTTTCTTTATCTAATTCTGCTGAAAATATATAACAGGCGTATAATTCATTATCATGTGTGTTAGTATTCATAGCATCACTCCAACTTCTCGCATCGGGGGCGGACAATCTACCAGTATCTTCTTGTTTGTAACCAACATGATCAGGATATCCAATATGACATTGATATGCATTTCCACTGGTGGTGCTGGTGGTGGTGGCATAGGTGGTCGGAGCAAGATTCACATTTACACCAATAGTGGTATCATCTTGAAATAGTAAGTCGTTGAGGCTCGCCGCCCGATCCGGGGGTCTGTGAAAATCCTTGAAGACGTGACCTTTATTTAAATTTTGGCCATTATATACATATAGGGGGATATAATGATACTGAAACGTGGAGGAACTCGAACCTGTGTTGGAGGAACTTGATTCAATACCGTTGGAACTTGATTCAATACCGTTGGA
>TARA_Y100000385_G_C13108460_1_pt1 | contig 10737 bp, 8 predicted proteins | sample TARA_Y100000385 | Tara Oceans TARA_Y100000385 (sample SAMEA2620980) | marine metagenome | biome: marine biome (ENVO:00000447); feature: surface water layer (ENVO:00002042); material: "saline water (ENVO:00002010), including plankton (ENVO:xxxxxxxx)" | depth 5 m
TTTGGAGGACATAGAGGTGACGACAATGCAAAGCAAAGTTTGTCCTAATATTTATTTTGCTGGAGAAGTTTTGGATATAGACGGAATTACCGGTGGATTTAATTTTCAATCTGCATGGACCACGGGGTTTATAGCAGGAAAATTAGAGTAAATAATGTGGGTGATAAAGTTATATAATCTACTTTTTTATTACCTAATTGAAATAGGTATATTTGAATTTATTTAAATGGTTAAAGGGCATGCCAAAGATTAAAAAAGAACAGAGTTATAATTTTGAAATGATCGCTAAGACTTATCATGGTCTGGAAGATATTCTTGCTAATGAGCTTCTTCAATTAGGAGCTAAAAATATTCAAACACTCCGACGAGCAGTGAAATTTAAAGGAGATTTAGGTTTCATGTACAAAGCCAATTTATCTCTTCGAACAGCTGTGCGAATCATCAAACCTATCAAGACTTTTGTTGTCAGAAATGACGAAGAACTTTATAAAGAACTTCGCAATATTAATTGGGAGCAATATATGACAATTGATGATAAGTTTGCTGTTGATTCCTTTGTTAATTCTCCTCATTTTAATCATTCATTATATGTTGCATTGAAAACTAAAGATGCAGTTGTAGATCAGTTTAGAGATAAGTGTGGCATGCGTCCTGATGTCGATCTTGATCATCCCAATCTGAGAATTAACATTCATATAAATAAGGAAACATGTACCGTATCTTTAGACAGCTCAGGCAAATCGCTACATAAGAGGGGCTATCGTATAGAAACTAATGAAGCTCCTATATCTGAGGCTCTCGCTGCGGGACTCATTCTACTTAGTGGTTGGGACAAAAAATCAATTTTTATTGATGGAATGTGTGGCTCTGGTACTTTTTTAATTGAGGCAGCCATGATTTCCTCAAATATTCCTGCAAATATCAATCGAGCAGATTTTGCTTTCCAGGATTGGCCAGACTACGATGATGAATTGTGGACATTGATTAGAGAAAGTCAACTGAAACGAGCAACGTATTGTTTTGGTAAAATTATTGGCTACGATATAGATCCGCACACTGTTGAATCTGCTAAGAAGAATATTGTAAATGCAGGATTGGAGGAGTATATCGATATTTCTTGTGCCAATTTTTTTGATACATACAAGCCTGAGGGACCTACTCATTTAGTATTTAATCCACCTTATGGGGTAAGACTTCAGGGAGATATACCTCAAATGTATGAATCAATTGGTAGTACTTTAAAGAAAAATTATTCTGGGGCTGAAGCTTGGTTTTTAAGCTCACATCTAGAAGGTTTAAAACATGTTGGTCTTAGAGCTTCCAGAAAGATTGAAATTTTTCAAGCAAAGTTAGAATGTAAGTTTGTTAAGTATGAAATGTATAAAGGCTCTAAGAAACTAAAAAATCAAGACCTTTGATTTTCCAAGAGCCCTGCTATATTGACGTTATTCTTCCTTTACCGATAAATCAAAAGTTTACCTACCAGATAACGAGTGCACACTTTTCTATAATTCAAGTTGGTTGTAGGGTTGCCGTTCCCTTTGGGCGCACAAAAGTTTATGCAGGAATCGTTTCCAATTTTCATTTTATTGAGCCAGAATATGAGGTCAAGTATATCCTTGAAGTTTTAGATGAGACCCCTATCGTTTCTCTTATGCATATCACTTTTTGGCACTGGATTGCTGATTATTACATGTGTTCTCTTGGAGAAGTTTTTAATGCAGCTTTGCCTTCATCTTTTAAGCTCGCTAATGAAACTTTTGTGGTTATTCATCCCGAATGGAATCAAAATACTTCATCCCTCAACGACATTGAATATTTAATAGTTGAAGCTATAGAACTGCAAAAGCGTCTTAAAATTCAAGAAATTGCACAAATTTTAGAGAGGAAATCTGTCTTGCCACTTATAAAAATGATGCAGGACCGTAAGATTATTGAAATTGAGTCTGAAGTTTTTGAACGATTTAAACCAAAAATGACAAAGATGATTCGACTTTCCTCTGAGCTGACTGCACAATCAGCTAGAAGTTTATTGAGCTCATATAAACATTCACCTATGCAAGCATCTTTTTTAGATTTTTTTTTGAATGAAACTTCTTCAGTAGTGCCCATTCATAAATTTTGTAAGGATAATGGGTTAAAGACCTCTTATGCAAAAGGCTTGGTCGAAAAGAGAATAATTCAAGTTGAGTATGAGGAAGTTCATCGATTAAAAAATGAGGAAGCAATGACCCGTCCTTTGGTTAATTTAAATCCTGAACAATCTAAGGTTTTGAAAAACCTTCGAGCATCAAAAAAAGGGGTTAATCTTCTCCATGGAGTTACTTCCAGTGGGAAAACAGAAGTCTATGTTCATTTAATGAAAGACTATTTGGATTTGGGTAAGCAAGTTCTTCTTTTAGTTCCGGAGATAGCTCTGACTATTCAGCTTGTAAATAGATTAAAACTCTTTTTTGGAGAACAAGTAGGGGTATATCATTCCCGATTTGGAACTAATGAGAGGGCTGAACTTTGGAGAGATGTGAAAAGTAATCTTCGATTTCCAATTATTGTTGGTGCCCGATCTTCTGTTTTTTTACCTTTTGATAATTTAGGGCTAATTATTGTAGATGAAGAACACGAAAGTTCATTTAAACAACAGGATCCTGCCCCTAGATATAATGCTAGAGATCTTGCTGTCGTTATGGGTAATTATTATAAGGCTAAAGTATTATTAGGTTCTGCAACACCTTCTTTAGAAACTTCCTATAATGTTCTTAAAAAAAAATTTGGAATTCATTCATTGAATACTAGATTTGGTGGATTTAGTTTCCCTGAAATGTCATTAGTAGATATTTCTTATGAGCACAAGAGAAAACGGATGAATGGTCATTTTTCTGAGCAGCTTCTTAATTCTATTCAAGATACTTTTGATCGAGGTGAACAAGTTCTTTTATTTCAAAATCGAAGAGGTTATGCTCCCCAACAAGAATGTCAATCCTGTGGACACGTTTCTCATTGTAAACATTGCGATGTGAGCTTGACTTATCATAAAAAAAGCAATCGCCTTCGCTGCCATTATTGCGGATTCGCTACACCTTGCTCTTCCACCTGTTGTTCTTGTAAAAAACAAGACCTCTTAATGAAAGGTTTTGGGACAGAAAAAATTGAAGATGAACTCCATCAGATATTTCCGGATCGACAGATTCAGCGAATGGATTTAGATACTACGAGAAAGAAAGGAGCTTATGAGGAATTATTGAATAGATTTGAAGACCAAGAGATAGATGTACTAGTAGGTACTCAAATGATTTCAAAGGGTCTTGATTTCTCTCATGTAGGCTTGGTGGGAGTGTTGAATGCAGATCAGATGTTAAATTTTCCAAATTTCAGAGCCTTTGAAAGAGCATTTCAGATGCTTTGTCAAGTTTCTGGTCGAGCCGGCAGAAAAAAATCTGGAAGCAAAGTACTTATTCAAACTTTTCAAGCAGACCATAATGTGTTAAATTGGATAAATAATCATAATTATAAGGAGTTACTTGCATCTCAACTTAATGAGCGTCAATCTTTTAGATATCCACCTTATTTTAGGTTGATTCATGTCACTGTTCGTCATCGAAATCGCTACACCACTGATGAAGCTTCTCAATTTTTAGCGTCTTCTCTAAGATCTGTTTTTGAACATCGTATTTTGGGTCCTGAATATCCTTCTTTAGAGCGGCTTAAAGGATTTTATCAAAAGCAAATTTTGATTAAATTAGAACGGGAGCTTTCGTATTCAGTGGCAAAGAACAGGTTAAGTATATTTGTAAATAATTTTAAATCTAATACATTATTTAAAGGTGTTCATATTCGATTAGATGTAGATCCCTATTAATTATTTACTTTACAATTTAAAATTCATTTTCATTTATTTTTAGTCTGAATATATATCGTAGACTTTTTGAATATTTATTAATTTGCATAATTAAAATTTGTTTTATTTAAATCCAAAAATGAACTTAGATCATATTATTCAAAACCGAAGGAATATTAAGCCAAAATTCTTCTCGGGAGAGCCTGTTGCAGACGATATAGTGAAAAAGATTATTCGATCTGCTAATTGGGCTCCTACTCATGGTTCTACAGAACCTTGGCGTTTTGTTGTTTTTTCAGGAAGTTCTAAACAAGATTTTGCATTTTTTCAATCAGAACTTTACAAGTCAATATCTGCAGAGGATTTCAAACTTAAAAAGTACGAGAAACTATTAAAGTCTCCTCAATTAGCATCCCATATTATTGCTATTATTGTTGCCAAAAGTATTAATACTCGAATTTCATTATTAGAAGAAATTGTTGCAAGTTCATGTGCTGTTCAAAACATGCTTCTCAGTGCATATGAATATAATGTTTCTGTTCACTGGAGTACCGGTGGGGTTACCTACGAAGACAAAATGAAAACCTTTTTAGGATTTGATTCTAATGACCAAGTATTGGGATTTCTTTATCTAGGTAAATCTGATCTATCTATTCGCAAAGGGGTTCGACTTTCAAGTGCTGAGAGTAAAACTCAATGGAAATAATTTTTTAAAAATGAATAAAATACTTGTTACAGGAGCTACTGGTTTTGCAGGTGGTCATATACTTCGATATTTAGCTAATAAATTTGGTACTTCCGTTGTTTTTGGAACTGGACGTAATAAATTAAAAGCTAAAGAATTAATTGCTAATGGATACTCAATTTTCGTGGGAGATCTGAACGATTCTAATTTTGTCAGAGTCAAGCTTTCAGGATTTGACGTTATAGTACATTGTGCGGCTAAGTCTTCAATTTGGGGGACATATGATTCTTTTTATAAAGCAAACGTGTTAGCGACGAATAATCTCCTAGAAGTTTTAGCACCAGGAAAGCAAATTATATATATATCTACTGCTAATATTTATTTTAATTATTCAGATCGTTTTAACATAGATGAGAAAGATCATCATCCGAATGCATATAGTAACTATTATGCGACTACTAAATACGAGTCTGAGCGAATCGTTCTTGAGAGCTCTAATATCTTTACCGTTGCACTTCGCCCAAGAGCTATTATCGGAGTTGGAGATACTGTTGTCTTTCCAAGAGTTTTAAAAGCCTACAATAATGGAAAGTTACGAATTATTGGTAAGGGAGATAATGTCATTGATTTTACTTCTATAAATAATTTATGCCATGCCGTAAATTTGTGTATAGAAAACAAAGAAAAAGCTCATTCAGAAATGTTTAATGTTACGAATGGAGACACTATTAAACTTTGGGATCAGATCAAACTTATTTTATCTAAATTGGGTCGAGAATCTGATCTAAAATCGGTGCCTTATTTCTTAGCCTATGCTGCGGCTCGGTTTAATGAAATAAAAACTAGTTATCGGGATCCAGAACCTAGTTTAACAGTTTATGGATTAGCCGTATTAAAATATTCCGTTACATTAAATATTGATAAAATAACAGAACATTTAGGATATATCCCTGTTGAAAGTTCTATTGAGACAGTGTCTGACTTTCTTGGATGGTATAAGAACATCAACGATTAAGTATCAATTACATGCCTCCCAAATGTTATTTTTTGGTACTGGGGCAATTATTTTAATTGGATCTTTACTAACAGGATGTATGAAGTTTATTTCTCTAGCATGAAGGCATATGGAACTATCTTTGTTGGATCGCTTTGCTCCGTATTTTAAATCACCTTTAATTATTGAATTTGAACGAGATAATTGTACTCTAATTTGGTGATGCCTTCCTGTTATGGGATTTACTTCAAGTAAGGTATATCTATTTAATTTTTTTAAGGTTTTATAATGTAAAACAGAGAATAATGCACGCTCATAGGGTTTAATAAAAGCCTGAGATTTGTTTGTTTTAACACTTTTAATAAGGTAATGCTCTAGTTTTCCACTTTTATTTTGGGGCGGATTTTCAACAATTGCCCAATAGGTTTTTTGAATTGTCTTATTTCTAAAAAGTTCGTTCATTCGACTAAGAGCTTTGCTAGTCTTAGCAAACAGTACCAGACCACTTACTGGTCGATCTAACCTATGTATCACTCCACAAAATATATTTCCTGGCTTGTTGTATTTTTTTCGTAAATAATCTTTGATCTTTTCAGGTAGTGCAGTATCGCCTGTTTTGTCTCCTTGAACAAGATCTCCCGACTTTTTGTTCACCGCAATAATGTGATTGTCTTCGTAAAGAACTTCAATCATTAATATTGTTCATTTTTGTTCGGGAAATCTTTCTTTTTTACATCATTTACATAAGACTTAATAGCTCCAGTTATTTCATCAAATAATGAAAGATATCTTCTTAAAAATCGTGGACTAAATTCGTGAGTCATTCCAAGTAAGTCATGAGTCACTAATACTTGGCCATCTACATTTCCTCCTGCACCAATTCCAATGACAGGAATATGTATAGAATCGCTCACTTTTTTAGCTAACTCTGCAGGAACTTTTTCTAGTACTATAGCAAAACAACCTGTTTTTTCAAGAAGTTTGGCGTCTGACATAAGTTTTTGAGCTTCTTGATCCTCCTTTGCTCTGACAGAATATGTTCCAAATTTATAAATAGACTGAGGTGTAAGTCCTAAATGACCCATCACTGGTATTCCAGCGGTGAGAATTCGTTCTACAGACTCTATGATTTCACTCCCACCTTCGAGCTTTACTGAATGTCCTCCGGACTCTTTCATTACTTTAATAGCAGAATTTAAGGCTTCAATTGAATTCCCTTGATAGGTTCCAAATGGAAGGTCTACAACAACCAAAGCTCGATCTACCGCTCGAACAACAGAGGAAGCATGATAAATCATTTGGTCTAAGGTAATTGGGAGGGTAGTCTCATGGCCTGCCATAACATTGGAAGCAGAATCGCCAACTAATATAATATCTATTCCAGCAGAATCTACCATTTTAGCCATAGTAAAATCATAAGCTGTTAGCATAGAAATCTTTTCCCCATTGCGCTTCATTTCTTGAAGTACATTAGTTGTAATTTTTTTAAAATCTTTATTTTGAATCGACATATTATTCAACTTTAATTTTAGGGATTTTATTGCTTATTGAATCAATAAATTGAATCGAATCCGATAAAAGTGAATCAACGGTGTTATTAATAGTATCAATTTTACAAAATTTAAATAGAATGGAGTCAATAAAATGTTGCTCCTCTAATCTTTTATCGATAACTTTTTGAAATAGATCTATTTCTAAATTCTCAAAATTAATTTTTGCATTGGCAAGAGAATCGATCAACATGCTATTTAATATTTTTAATTGTCTATTATCTAAAGTACTATTTATGACTTTGTGGCTTAAGTGAAGAAGTAAGTCGGTCTGGGTTGTGTCAATAGCTGACTTAATTATTGCATATTGAGAATTCTCTTTATCTAATTGTTTATTTATTAAATCCAGAGAAGTTAGTTGTTTTTCAAGAATTCGAAGAGCATTTTGAAGTTCAATAGCTCGGGCATCTAAAGATTGTTCTAATTCTATTTTTAAATAATCATTTTCTTTAATTAGATTTTTTATTTGTTTATTGCTAAGGTAAACTTTTGATGCATCTCTATAAAGTTCATCTGCATAGACATTAAAAAAGTCAACACGCCCTTTGGTTTCAGGACCAATAAAAAAACCAAAACCACCTTTTATAGTTTCTTCCATTCTGAAACTAAATAGTAGCTGATTATTTATATAAATGTCGTGATCAATCCCATTTGTTCTGAGTTCAATATCATTGTACTCATTAATTCCTTTGATGATATTATTTTTAATCCATCCGTTTTTTCCTTCTCTGGTTACAATTTGATATCGACCCTCTACTAATTGTCTAATTCTAAATTTATGAAATTTATTTATTTCAAATATGATTGCTGATTTCCCGTCCTTGCTAGCCCGACAAATTAATCCTATACTTTGGTTATTGTTTTCAACTGGACCCAGCATTAATGAACTACGAATACGAAAACTACTTAAATTATTTTCCCAATTTGATATGATAGCATAAGGACTTTCTTTTTTTGTTCGATTCATGAAATATTCTCCATCGTCAAAAACAAAAAAGTTGTCATTATTAGTTATTACGGGCCAAAGTTGGTTTAATTCACCAAAAGTTTCTTCAAAAAGTAATTGATTAAGTTTGTTGTCAACAGTTTGTTGACAAATCCCTTCAGGTTCAAGTATTAAAAAGCATAAAATCAGGCACAATATTTGTTTCATAGTTGAGTGAATTTCACTCACAAAAGTAATAAAATATTATACCTTTGTTTAATGATTAGAAAAACACTTAAAATCTTTTGCGCACTTGCGCTATTTACATCGTGTGATAATGAATTAAATATTACTGCTGATTGGAAAGATGTTCCTGTTGTGTATGGTATTTTAAATGTTGAAGATTCTATAAATTATGTTAAATTGAATAAAGTATTTCTTGGACAAGGTGACGTTATTTCTATGGCTCAACAATTTGATTCTTTATATTATAATCCTGATCATGTTGGATTAAGATTGATTGAATCTCAGCTTGCTGGAAATCAATTTACTCCGATAAAAACTTTAGAGATGGAAGTTGTTGACGATATTATAAAGCCTTATGGTCTCTTTAGTTCTCCTTCACAAATTATATATCAAACAGACCAAGTATTAAATCACTTAAGACACTATACTGTTGAAGTTTATAGTAAAGATTCTGAGGAGGTGATTGCTTCAAATCCTATTCCTATAGATTTACTTAAACCTCTATCAATGTCTTCTCCCAACGGATTTACTCCTGTTAATATGGTTCCCGATGGTTACATTTCCAAAGCAGAATGGGTTAGTATTGAAGGAGCAAAATTGTACGAATTAAATGTTAGATTTTATTATGCTGAACAGCAAATAGCTGATTTATCTGATGTTTCTTATAAATCCTTAAATTGGTCATTTCCATACCGAATGTCTTCATCTATGTCAGGTGGAGAAAATATGAGTGTTAACATTGATGCTTTACAATTTCTTACTTTTTTATCTTCAAGTATTGATGATAATCCCAATGTGTACAGACAAGTTCAAGGAGTTCAAGGGACTTCTGGACCCTCTGGTTTTGCCATTACACATTCATGTTTAGATTTCTCTCTCATTGCAGCGGGAAATGATTTATCAACATATATCAATTTGAATGAAAATTCTAATTCGATTGTAGTCGATCGCCCTGAGTACACAAATATTTTAAATTCAGATGGACAAGAGTATGTAGGTATATTTTCATCACGTTCAAATGTGTTTATTGATAATATTAGATTGAATAATCTTAGTAATGATGAAATTGCATTTAACGAAATTACTAAACATTTGAATTTTGCTTATTTTAGAGCACAAACTAATGATGAAGATTTGTTAGTAATTGATACACTCTATGTAGACTAAACAAGACATTTTGTCATACTATATGTCACATTTTGTTTGCTTATCAGCCATAATGTGACTTTTTTTTGCTCAAAACAGATTTTTTTTCAATGGCACAATGATTGTCTATCATTAATAAATTAAATTAAAATAATTAAGAATTAAATTTTAAGATATGAGTAAAATTATCGGAATTGACTTGGGTACAACTAATTCCTGCGTCTCGGTAATGGAAGGTAATGAGCCTGTAGTTATCGCAAATGCAGAAGGAAAAAGAACTACTCCTTCAATTGTAGCCTTTGTCGAAGGTGGAGAGAGGAAAGTCGGAGATCCCGCTAAAAGACAAGCAATCACCAATCCCCAGAAAACAATTTCTTCAATTAAGCGTTTTATGGGAGAATCTTTTGATAAATGTTCCAAGGAAATTAAAAATGTACCTTATAAAGTTGCTAAAGGCGACAATAATACCCCTAGAGTAGACATCGACGGGAGAATGTATACTCCCCAAGAAATCTCTGCTATGGTGCTTCAGAAGATGAAGAAAACAGCAGAAGAGTATTTAGGTCAAGATGTTTCCGAAGCAGTGATTACTGTTCCGGCGTACTTTAATGACTCCCAAAGACATGCCACTAAAGAGGCAGGTGAAATTGCTGGTCTCAAAGTAAGACGAATCATTAACGAACCTACGGCAGCTGCATTAGCCTATGGACTTGATAAAAAAGATAAAGATGTAAATATTGCTGTATTTGACTTGGGTGGAGGTACATTTGATATATCCATTTTAGAGCTAGGAGATGGCGTATTTGAAGTTAAGTCAACCAATGGTGACACTCACCTGGGTGGAGATGATTTCGATCAAGTTATCATTAATTGGTTGGCTGAAGAGTTCAAGTCAGAAGAGTCAATAGATCTTCGTGAAGATCCAATGGCACTTCAGCGTTTGAAAGAAGCCGCTGAGAAAGCAAAAGTAGAATTGTCTTCTTCGACACAAACAGAAATCAATTTACCTTATGTAACTGCTACAGGTTCTGGCCCCAAACATCTAGTCCGTTCTTTAACGCGATCTAAGTTTGAACAGCTATCGGATTCGTTGATCAAGAGATCTATTGCTCCATGTAAAAAGGCTTTAGCAGATTCAGGCTTAGATAAAAACGAAATAGACGAGGTTATTTTAGTTGGTGGTTCTACTCGTATTCCTGCTATTCAGTCTATTGTGGAAGATTTTTTTGGTAAGAAGCCTTCTAAGGGAGTGAATCCTGACGAAGTTGTTGCTGTAGGTGCAGCTATCCAAGGTGGTGTTTTAACAGGTGAAGTAAAAGACGTTCTTTTATTGGACGTAACTCCATTGTCTCTCGG
>TARA_Y100000385_G_scaffold18024_1_pt1 | contig 10737 bp, 7 predicted proteins | sample TARA_Y100000385 | Tara Oceans TARA_Y100000385 (sample SAMEA2620980) | marine metagenome | biome: marine biome (ENVO:00000447); feature: surface water layer (ENVO:00002042); material: "saline water (ENVO:00002010), including plankton (ENVO:xxxxxxxx)" | depth 5 m
ACCACCAGGATTAGGATCTGTCTCTACATTTTCTAGTTTTGTAGCACCAGCAGTGTGACCAATCGATCCCATGATGATTGGTTTCTGTCTATCATTATCTACATAGAATCCTACGACCCAGTTACCTAGGTTCAAACCTACGGTAGCACCAGTCTTACCACCATCACTGAACGGTGTAGTGACAGGCATCATTACCTGTGCCCATGGTAGTTGACTAGTAGGTGTAATATCACCACTCTTCAGGTGCTGACCGATAATTCTTACACGATACCTACCAGAGTTCTTGGGGTCTTCGTTTTTATTACTTTCAATCTGACCGATCCACCAGGAAAATCCATCAGCACCGATCTGATTAATTGGAAATAGTGTGGCTAATGCTGGATCCATATCACTTCACGTTGCTGGAGTAATCTTTCATACCGTAGATATCTCGTATCAATTCAAGTTTAGTGGTACATGTGCTACTATTTAGGAAGACATTGTTATGTGATAGAGCAGAGATTAAATATGTACCACTATTTTCTCTATCTAGTTTCTCTTTTTCTCTTTCAACTTCAGCAGACATGTTAGGTATCAAGACTTTAATCTTGTCGCCAACTTTTAGTTCCATGTTACCAGGAATTTCTAATTCTAGTTTCTGATTCTCCATAAAGTATCTTCTAGCAATACTTTGAGCAAGCCAATGCTTTTGGTAGTCGGGATAGTTTGATCCACTTTCGCCGCCGTTATCTCTCTCGTCTGGTGATCCTGGTGTCTCCTCGCTGTGCCATGTTTCGTGATCTACAAGTACAGTCAAAACTCTACTAGGATTGATAGATAGATCTTTCTGTGTTGCTCCTAGTTTTTCTTGACTGCCTAGGTGTGCCATGGCAGTGAAGTTTTCATCCAAGTTATATCTAAACTCTTCATAGAATCCAGTAGACCAGTTGTAGGTAACAACTTGACTAGCATATGTACCACTCCTCATTTGATTCAGTATGTCAATTTCGTTAGTGAAATGATACTGTTCAACCACAAAACGACTTGGGTTATCTAGATTTGGTTTTACTTCGTAAGTAGCAATTTCTTTCTCTCCACGAAAGTCATCCTCTCCAGTGCTGAAGTAATAATCAATGGAGTTAAAGTTAAATCCAGCATAATTTTCAAAGAATAAAAACCCTGCTGTTCCTGATGACTTCTTAGTGTCACCAGAGAGACCAGTCTTACCACTAGTAGATGTCTTGCTAGTATCACCTTCAGTTGATTTAGATGATTGTGGTACTGCTTTTTGAGAGATTGATTGGATAATATGATGTGCTTTCTTTCCATTAGGGAAGAACTGTACCTGATACTTTGCTCTCTCTGTCATAACTTCTTTCTCTGTCTTTAAATATTCTTTGAGAATTTTATCGACAATAGTATCAGGTGTACCTCTCAATCGTTCCGTTAACCTAACGCCTTCATTATATAATGCTTCTTTAGAAATTAATGCTAGGTTATAACTCTGTATATTTTTATTGAAAGATCTATTATAAATTTTCCAAATAAACATTTCATAATCGTACTGATTTTCTTCTACATCTTGTACTTTTAAAGTAACTTTTTCCCCTCCTTGAATAGGAATTCTGGCGATAAAGTTTCCACCAGAGTCTGCTACATTTACAATAGCAGTAACAAATGGACTGAAGATACTTTCATAGTAAGCAAACCCAACTGCTGCTTTGGAAAAGTCATATTTTTCCCCGTCAACATCATAAAGAAAACATTCTTTAAGTTCAATAGACTTAGCATTCTTATTTGCCATAATTAAAATCCTCCTTCTGTGTACATATTATCCATGGAAGGATTCTTTACAGGAAAAACAGGCGTATAATAATCAGCCTCTTGTTGTGCTGCTGATGGTGGTGGTGTTGTTGGAATAGGTAAAGCTACAATTGATGTTCCGCTACCGTTTCCAGCAGCTTGTGGACTTACTTGAGTTGACGGAGCTCCAGGTGGGGCAATAGCACGTTCAGCACTTGAAGATGATCCTGGTGCTGCTACTACTGGTTGATCGGGAGTTTGTGGTGCTGTTGCTGTCTCAATTGAATTAGCAGAACCAACACCACCATGAGCTAGTGTAACATTAGTTCCAATAATACGTGCTGTTCTACCGCTAGCACCAGAAGTATCTTGATTAACATTAGTAACTTTAAGTGGGAACTTCATGTTACGACTGCCATCTGAACCAGTCTCTTGCATATCAATACCACCTTGGGTTCTGCCAGGTCTGGTATGTGCTATCTGTTCTCTAGCAATTTGATCAACTAGTGTAGCAGGATTGGCATTTTCTTTAATGTTGCCGAAATATATACTCGATCCTCTAGAAAGCATCATCTGTGCTGATTGTAAAGCAACAGCACGTGATTGAGCAAATCCAGCTTCGTCATTAGATGGAGGAGACAGATGATAATGTGTAGCATACCCACCTGATGATCCAGTTCCACCTTCGCTACTAAGACCAGATCCACCCTGAACAAATCCACCAGGACCAGTGTTAGATTGTGCTTGAATAGTCTCGCCTGCTTTCATAGTAGAACCGAGATTAGCACCGCCAGTTGGTGGTATACTAGGAGCAGGTGAACCTTTCTTTCCCCTCATTTTTGAATCTTTTTTACCTGTAAAGGCATCCATATTGATTTTAGATGTAGCAGCCTGTGCTGCTCCACCAAACAACCCAGAAATAATTGTTGCTGGCAGTCCAAATGCTGGGGCGATAGCATTCATGATAGGACTGATCACTGGTTTAAGAAATCCAGCAACGCCACTGAATACTTGTGACATCTTAGTCAATACTAATCCACCAGCAACTTTAGTTGGCAGTTGCATTATGTCTGCCATAGAACTGGCAATGGATGGGTCACCAGATTCTTCGCTCTTTTCTTTACCAGATTCTTTAAATGAATCTGCTATAGGATTGTTTCTATTGAGTGGTACAACAGCATCACCTGGATTTAATGTAGTAGTAGTTGGGTTGTCATATACACCACCCGCTGACAGTTTCTTTCTTGGTACAACACCACCTTCTGATAGTTTTGTTGCTGGTAAACGGGGAGCAAAACCACCTTGCCCAAACATACCACCATTTTCTCCAGCACCTTTTGCTGCCCATGGTGTTTTAGAGTTCATCGGTTGTGGACCGATAGGCGATGAGAATTGTGTCTTACCTCCTCCTTTACCACCTTTCTTCTTGCCCATGAAGTTCTTGAAGAGACCTTTGATTCCCTTCATGATGCCTCCACCATCTTCATCATCAAGTTTATCTACAGTTTCCTGATCAGAACCATCTATGGTGTCATCCATAGAATCTTCTTTTCTATCAGCCTTAGCATCTGCCTGAGCATCTTTCAGGTTATCTATCTTCTGCTGCTCAATACTATTCTCGGTCTCTTTCAGATCATTATCTCTATCAAAATAGTTCTTGATTGACTCGAAGACACCATTAAATTTTGATAGTCTAGATTCTGTAGTACTTGTGCTCTTTGCTTCTTCAGATTTTAAAGCAGAAACTTTAGTAGAAATTATTGCTAGTGCTTCTGATACTTTACTTAATGCTTTATCTAATCCTGACTGTTGAGGAGGAGCAGCACCTTCTGGAGCACCAGAATTCATACTATCATCATAATCATCTGGAGTATCAGGTGCGTCTGCTGGAGCACCCATTCCCTCATCTAACAGAGCACTGAACCTTTGCTCTTTAGTTAATGATGGATCCTGTGATGGTTTTGGGTTCTTGGAGAACGTTCCTTGCATTCTACGTGCTCTGTCCCCACCAAACTGGGACATCATTGCCTTAGTAAAAAAACTATTCTTTATTCTATCTTTCTTACCACCAGTAGTTCTGGTTTTTTTCTGTTCTACTAGTTCTGCTAGTCTTTGAGATTCTTCGTCAGTTCTATCTTCCTTATTCTTTGCTTCTAACTTTGCTATCTCTTCATCGCGTGCCTTTCTTTCCTCAGCAGCCATGCCGAAAGAGTCTTTAATCTTTCCAGCGACCATCGCTCCAAGATTAAGCCCAGGTTCTGGTGTCTTGTCAACTGATGAAAACCCGTGTGCCATCCTAGAAAGTCAACCTTATCATACTTATTTAGGACGCTGCTAGACGTAATTTTCTAACCTGTTCAGCGTAACTAACTGGATGAATCCCGTCACTTCCTGTTTTAGTCCCCTCTAGACTCTTAGCATATGAACCACCATTAGCAGCTGCCATTGATTGTATCTGAGAGTTCAAATTATTATTAGCATTACTAGTCTTATCAGGTACAGGTATTACGGTGAAAGGAATACCTTGTCTCTTCAAGTATTGCATCTGTTGTCTTGCTTCAGATAGCATTCTTGGATTATTAGTGAGACCAGTAGAAAGAACTACATGATCTGTGTTACCTTTGCTGATATTACTCTTGAGATTATTTAATACTTTATCAGGAGCGTGTCCTTGAGTAGCATTATCAGAAGCAACTGAAGCACCTGCTATACCTTCCGCTAAACTATCACCAACTGCTCTAACTTGACCCACTCCACCAACTGGTGGAGGAGCAACAGGCATACCTCTAGATAACCCCATCTTTTGGATCATTCCTTCATACACAGAAGGACTATACTTTGCTTGAATGTGAGCAGCAGGAATTTCCCACTTTGCCATCCACCAATGAGCAGCGTCACCAGCAGTGGTAAATGGTGTCTGTAAATATGCTGGTCCTACATGTTCCTGTAAAGCATAATCTATCTGACCTTTCCAATTTGTTTTCCAATCAGGAACTGCTGCCATCATAGGACCACCACGACCTGCTGCCATATTCCACTGGAATAAACCAAACGATCCACCAATACCTTTATCACCATGAGCACCTAGTTTAAATCCAGATTCTCTACTGATGTTTACCGTAATACCTTTAGCATGGTTCTCACTCATACCTTTAGATAGAAGATAGTTATAGACAGCACCAGCAGTAGTTCTACCTGCTCCACCACCCATATCTACATCACCATCAAAAGGCGTGACACCTGGAGCATCAGCACCATTCTCACCATCTTTATTACTCTCGCTATCTTCTCCCTTAAGGAAACTCATAATTTTACCAAGCAATCCACCACGCTTAGTTTCTTTCTTTTTAGTGTCGTCGGGAGATTCACCAATGTCTACCTCCATTGGTATTACTGGTAGATTTAATGACTTAGCAATGGGATCAGTAATTTGTCTGACCATGTTTTCCACAGGGTCTGCCCATGTACCAGCACGTTTAGTAACTTCTCTCAAAGAAACAATGATAGGAGCAAGACTTTGTAATGGATTTACAGAACTTGTAACAGTTTCAGGAGTCTCTCCATTCGGGACAAGCAACTCGGGTCCTGCTTCTCCGATCATAGCATCAACAGTACCACCACCCAAGTCTCCTGATAATCTAGCACCAGAGATTTCTTGGAACTTAGGAATAACTCCACCCTCAGACATTTTCTCCATCATCTTTTTGTTGGCGTCCTCATTATTATAAATGTTACCGAGACCACCCTTCTCATCAGGAACAACGTTCATGAAGTCGATACGGTTCAACCCACCACGAATATTCTCTCTAATCCTACCGTCAAACTTAGCAAGATTCTCTGCTTGCTTTTCTCTATCTTTTTCATTCAAGAATGGATAACGAACTGCTTCAATAGCATATCTAAATGGAGCACCAACAACATCAAGAATATTACCTGTTACTTTAGTAGCTTCGTTAGATATCCCCGCTAGGTTTCCAACACCACCAACGAGAGCACCCATAGGTCCTCCCATCTCTTCACCTTTTTCTTTTAAGAAGTCTCTAGTTTTTTCACCAGCACCACCTTTCTTAGTGAGTTGAAATATTCCCTCACCAAGACCAGAAGCAGCAAGACCTACACCACCTACAATAGCAGCAGTAGTAGCAGCAGTACCACTGAGAGCAGCACCTACCTTAGTTGCCGCCGCCTTAACTGGTTGCCATAAAAATCTTCTACCATATCTAAACAGAGTCCTAGCAAGTCTCTTAGGATTTCTTAGTCTCTTCCACCACTTGCTCTTTCGGAACTTGTCAAACATATCACCGAAGTCAGGTCCACCCTTCTCACCTTTTTTCTTTCCTGTTAGTTTGTCTACGGTTTCAAAATCAGAACCATCTTCACCCTTCTTAATTTCATCTTCTTCTGCCCGTGCTTGAGCAGCATCAGCAGCCTTTGATTCTAATCCTAGTAGTTTTTTCTTGGAATCATTGATTCCTTTTTGTAATTTGTTACCTGTTGATAGTTTATCTTTAAGTTCTTGTAGTGTCTTATCTAATTGAGAGGACTCGGGAGTAATCTTTTTGGTATCAATTACTTCGTTAAATTTCTTCTCTAATTCAGATACCTGTCTCTCAATATCAGTAGCAACACCACTCTCTTTGGGTTGACGAATAGTTCTAGTGCCAAAGATACCAGAAGACAACCTTTGTTGCTTAGTAAGTGCTGGATCTAGGGTAGCATCAGGGTTAGAAGAGAATGTACCTCTTGTCCTAGCAATAGCATCACCACCTAACTCATTACCTAATGCTTTCTTAAGATAAAATCCTTTGTCTTGCTCTGGCATTCCCTGAGCAGTTGCCTGTTTTCTAAGTTCAGCAGCACGACCGAAGGAATCTTTTGCTTTGTTGAATAGAAATAGACTACTATTCTGGAAGAATCCTGGTCCTTTTGTACCCTGATAAGAAGATGGTTTTACATTCTTCTTGATTTTAATTAGAGTTTCTTTCTGCTTCCTTTGTCTTTGTGGAGCGGGAGCAGGAGGATTTTGAATGCTATCTACTAAAGGATCAAGAAGATTATTAGTAAATGCATCTGCCATCCTTTCGGCAGTAGATTTTTTCTTTGCTGTAGAAATTACACCACTTCTACGTGGTACAGAAATTCTTTTAGGTGCTGATAACTTTACCTCAGGTGTTGATTCAAAGGGAGCTTCAATCTTAATAACAATTGGTTCATCAACTGTTTTTTGCTCTACCTCTACAACCTCTACCTCTACAGGTATCTCTTCTGGTTCTGGTTTAGGTTCATCAAATAAGTAAGCATCCTTCAGGAATTGATAGTAATCAATCATCACCTGATAGGCTTCACCACCACCAGGCATGTACATTTGAGGATACCCTCGGGGATCCTTCTTCATGTTAGAAATAATTTTTTCTGCTTCTCCTAAAGAGCAGTCAATTAATTTAGAATATGATGTGCCACCAGCATCAGTACCACCAGTTAGTTTTGCCTTGACTCTATCCCACTGAGCATCACTAATCCTACCACGATACCATGGTTGATCTCTGTCTAGTATTCCTGATGGTGGAGTGGGAAGACTCATCGTTGTGCCTGCTGTGCTTTCCTTTGTTCTTCTTGTTCTTTAATCCATTGATTTAAAAGGGAAACGTACACGGTCCTCTCCCACGGCATCATATTTTCAATCTCTGTCAAAGAGTATTTATGGTGCTGCATAAGGGAGAAGTTTGTCCTATAATAGTTTTCTAAAGTATTATAGAACATGCTCACCCGAAAAAAGACTGTAAACCCTCCAACGTGTAGGTCGAATCTATTCCAGTGTTGGGATTAGTTGCTGTAAATTCATGCCTAAGTGTTGGCATAGACTCAAAGAATCCCTGTACCAATTCAAACTGTTGTTGAGTCATGTTCTCAAGGAATGTTACAACTTCACTCCTTTTCATGTCTCCTGTATCCCATACCTCTTCACCTTGGAAGACTTGATCAATACAATCAGCAACTAGATTAAAGATATCCTCAGTAGAATCTAGATCTTTATTGAGTAGGGTCAGGTCAACAAACTGTTTGAACCCAGGATACTTCATCATCAAACCAGTATCTTCATTCAACATGATTTTTCTATCATGTCCCTCTGGTTTTGTTACTTCAATCTCATCAATATTTAAAGCTACAGTAACCTGAGTTTCATTGTCGTCTTGACATGTAACTTTCATCTTAATATCTTCACCAGCTGAGACGGATCTGATTTTAAGAAACAAAAACTCTAGATCAAACGATGCTAAACTTTCTACCTTTACACCACGTGTCTGGATACAAGCAGTAAGAGTTTGTTTTACTGCTCTTTCAATTTCTTTCTCTTCTTCAGATTCCATAGCGAGAAGCAATACCTTCTCTTCTTTTACTAAGAATGGTCTGTATTTCACTTTCTTCCCAGTAGAGGGAAGCGCCAACTCATATGTTGGCACAGATAAAGTGGGTAATGGCATAACGATAGATGATATGTTTAATTATTTAGATCGACTTTTTTAGGTGAAAAATGGCGGGAAAAATTTTCCGAGTTTTATGTAATCATCCAGCAAATTTTCTAATGTCATTATAAAGGATACTATACTTACTGTAGTAGAAGTTAGCAGTGACCTTAGTTACTTGGGATGCTCCATAGGATAATGGCACAGCATCAATAGCATAAGGGAAGCAATCAATCAATGTGTACATCATAGATGCTCTACTATTAGCAGCACTCTTTCCTTTTTCTGTCTTCGTAATAGTAATGTTACACTGATATTGATCAGGATACTTAAGACGAATGGATTTATCTCTACTTCCTAGAGTTCCAGTTTCTGTTTTAATCTTGGAGAGAGAATCATTTGCTCTTACATATTTTGCTGTCTCCTCAGCAAATATATCTTTACCGTCAGAATTAGATTCATTAAAGATAAATCCATGCCAAGCATTTAAAAACTTAAGTGGTGTCATGTTAGCATCACACATCCATCCTAGTTGAAAGTCTGTATATAACTTAGATGTAGCATAATTAATCTGTCCTTCACCCATTCTAACCCCAGTTAGGTTTCCTGTTGCTGCTTGTACGTTAGGAAGTTGTGCTTCTTCACAGAACATCTTAAGTACATCAGAAGCACTACCTCCATTCGCTTTATCGTCTGTGGAAGCAGCAGCAGTAGAACCCTTACCAAAATTTAGTCCCACTTTCTCAAATCTCTCTCGAATCTTTTCGTGAGAAGGCCCATTAAATTGAAAAACAACATCAAAGTTGTTACTGTATGACATACCACCCTGTTGGGCGATAACGTCTACAAATTTTCCCAGTCCTTTGGGGCTTGGTGATTGTGCCACGCTAAATATGGATAGTTGGTCCAACTATATTTATCATGGCATATTCAGGTGTTTATAAACCAACTAACCCCAAAAAATATAAGGGTAATCCAACTAGGATAGTCTTTCGTTCTTTGTGGGAAAGAAAGTTTATGTATTTCTGTGATCATAATGACAGCATTGTGGAGTGGGGTAGCGAGGAAGTAATCATTCCTTATCGTTGTCCTACTGATGGAAGAGTACACAGATATTATCCTGACTTCTACATTAAAGTTGTATCCAAAACTGGTACTATCAGTAAGTATCTCATTGAGGTTAAACCAAAGAAGCAAACCAAACCACCGAATGATAAACCAAAAAAGAAGACTGCCTCTTGGAAGAGGGAAGTCCTAACATACGCTAAGAACCGCGCTAAGTGGGAGGCAGCAGAGGACTTCTGTGAGGACAGGCAGATGAAATTTATTATCCTCACTGAAGATCACCTAGGAGTCTAAAATGGCAACTGGATTTAAATCCATCCAACGTAACCAAGTAAATTCTGACACTGGTTACGAGACTTTGTTCGAGAAGATAACTAAGAAGACAGAAGGAGAAAAAAAACCACTGTCGTGGTATCGTGCTGCTGTTAAATCAGAATCAAAAGTATATGGCACTGATGCTTCACGATATATTTCAGCAGAGAAAAGAGATAGCACAGGTTCTGGTAATGAACAAGATCAAAACATGGTCCGTCGCTATGTAGTGGCAGGACACCTATACATGTTCGAGTACAAGGCAAAGATGAGATGGTTACCATATTACGATAGGTTTCCTCTTGTATACTGTATTAAGTCTGATAAAAATGAATTTTATGGAGTGAATCTACACTATATGTCTGTCAAACGTAGAATTATGGCAGTTAATAAACTACTCAAGCATAATCGTATTGAATTTCCTAAGAAGTGCTTCCATAAATACTTACACTCTCATGTAGACGGATTCTATCTTGATCTCGCTGCTGCTGAATGGGACACTGCCATTTTGCTACCCACCGAGGACTTTGTGAAAGATGTGAACGGTCGGGTCTTTCCCTATCCTAAAGAGGATGTATGGAAGGAAACAAATGATTCTTTCTATGATAACATCAAAGCACAACGAGTCATCGAAGGGTATGCCAAGAAATCAAGCAAAGAAATGGTAAAGTAAATGGCAGAATCACTTAACATACTTAATACAGTAAAAGGGGGCGATGGCACCGACAAAACGACACGTCTTTCATATCCAATTAATCTGTTTGACTCAAGTACAGATTACGTTAAGTTTGATTTCTATAAGTATAGCGGACCATTTCAGGCAGCTGGCAGAAAAGATACAGACGTTGAAGGTAACTCAAGTCCAAAAAGAGATTTACAAATCTATAATCAATCGGTTGGTAAACAGTATAAAAAATATCCAGGATCAAGCACTATCCTGATGTATATGCCTGAAGATATCTCGACAGGATATGGAGCAGACTGGGGTGGTAAAAACTTTAGTAACGTAGGAGCGGCTGCCCTAAGAATGGGTGGCGCTACTCTTGCTGGTCAACCTGGAACTTTAGTTGATAATTTTGTTGCCTCCATGAAGACAGGAGCAGGTGCCTTACCT
>TARA_Y100000385_G_scaffold290106_1_pt1 | contig 10729 bp, 9 predicted proteins | sample TARA_Y100000385 | Tara Oceans TARA_Y100000385 (sample SAMEA2620980) | marine metagenome | biome: marine biome (ENVO:00000447); feature: surface water layer (ENVO:00002042); material: "saline water (ENVO:00002010), including plankton (ENVO:xxxxxxxx)" | depth 5 m
AATGTGAACCGGTATACTGGACAATCATCGAATGCTGAGTTCGACACGACTGAAGCACGCTACAATAACACGGTTGTCTTAGAAAAGACAAACCTTCTTCCTTCCATTAACATGGTATATAAGATTCGAAAGGAAAAGGATAGCCCTCGTGCAGAACAAAACACGAATATTAGAGCTGCTTATACGCAAACTATAGCGCGGCCATCTTTTAGGGAGATATCAATTTCTCAAATTTTTGACCCGATTCAAGGAAGACGTTATCTCGGAAACATTAATTTGAAACAGACGCTCGTCCATAATTTGGATTTAAGATGGGAAAGATTTTTTGGAAGAACGGAATTAGTTTCAGTAAGTGCTTTCTATAAGAAATTCATTAATCCGATAGAGGTAGTAGCAAATGTAGCTGCTCCTAATGAGTTTCTTCCTGTGAATGCAGGGGAGGCCGATATTTACGGGGCAGAAGTTGAATTTAGAAAAGCGATAGGCTTTAACAAGAAGAGTCAGCAGCATATGCGCTTCGTCCTAGGGGCAAACTTTACGTATGTTCAATCGAGAATTGACATGAATAAGGTCGAGACCTCAGTTGGAGGGGTGACTATGACGGAAAAAGAAGTCCGAGAGGCGAATGCTCGGACAGGTGAGGTGATAGGTGATTACCGTTCAATGTACGGTCAATCTCCATGTATCATTAATGCGTTCTTAAATTTCAGTAATGATTCATTGAATTTAATTTGCAATGTGTCTTATAATATGCAAGGGAAAAAACTCGCAGTTATCGGAGTCGGATCAATGCCTGATGTTTATGAGCAGGCATTTCACAACCTCAGCTTCAAGATATCGAAAGGTTTTGGTAAAATTCATGAAGGTGAACGGGCTCCTAGGTGGACTGCAGGTCTGAAAGGAAACAACTTGTTGAACTTTGCGAGACGTCGTTATTATGAGGCATATGGTGCAGAATCACAAGTGTTTGATTACCTACACCGAGGTGTTACAATATCGGGATCGATATCATTCGTGATTCAATAAGCGGAAAAGATAATTAATTGGAAGTAATTAAAAAGTTCGCCGCTAATGGCGGGCTTTTTTTTCATTTCGTGTTCGCCTGTAGTGATTTTGGGCAATTTTACCATGAAACAAACGGTTTTCAGTACACTCAAACCAGAGATGTGAATCGATACATGAAAAAAGTGGAGAACCTCCTCCCAGTATTACTGGAATGGTGGTAATGATCATTGTGTCAATTAGGTCTTCTTTTAGAAAACCCTGTATAGTAGTGCCTCCATCAATATAAAGATGATGATGTTCCTTACTATGGATGTCAGCTAGAATATCAGTGAGTTCACCCTTTGCAAGGAAAGCCTTGACTGCATAGTCATTGGGTATTTCATCTAAGGAATTACTTAATACGAAAACTGGCTTTGTGTAAGGCCAATCAATATCGAAACCACAAACTGTTTCAAAAGTTGTGCGTCCCATTACCAGCGCATCTAATCCGTGCATAAATTCAGAATAACCCGTATCATCATTTGTCGGATTGGAATAGAATGAAGTCAGTCAATTCCTACATTTTTATCCGCAATTAGGCCGTCCTTACTTGCAGCGATAAAGACATTATTCGACTTATTCATGTAGAATGTTATTACTCAGATAATTAGGTGCTGTAGCTGAATTTGTATCCAACTCCTTTAACTGTTTTGATGTGATCATCACCAATTTTACCACGAAGCTTCCGCACGTGCACATCAATCGTTCGATCACCTACAACTACGTTACTTCCCCATACTGTTTCTAATATTACGTCGCGATCAAAAACCTTCCCTGGCTTTGATGCAAGAAGTGCGAGTAAGTTGAATTCTTTTCTGGGAAGGTGAATTTGTTCACCATTCTTTGTAACAACGAATTTTTCTCGATCTATGATCAAGCCATGTTCCTTATTATCAGATTTCGTATCGTTAGTCTGTTGATTGCGTCTAAGAATTGCCTTTATACGACTCACTAAAACCCTTGGCTTGACAGGTTTGGAGACATAATCATCCGCGCCCGCATCAAGTCCTGCAATTTGGCTATAATCTTCGCTGCGAGCGGTCAAGAAACAAATTAAAATATTCTTGGTTGATTCATCTGAACGAAGAATTTGGCAAACTTCAATCCCATCCATCTCAGGCATCATTACATCGAGGATAATTATATCTGGCTGAGCCGCTTTGGCCTTCTCAATACCTGATTGACCATTTTCAGCGGTGAGAACGTCAAAACCATCTTTTTTAAGATTGTACGTTAAGATATCTCGAATATCTGCTTCATCATCTATGATTAGAACTGATTTCATCATACAATTTTAAGATCATTTGTAATACACACATTATAAAGATAAGGGGATTATTGGAATCTTAATTACAAAAAGAAGATCGTTTCATAGTTATTACTAAAACGGTTTACTACGGTTTGTACCCTAAAAATCCCCCGTTCCATTAGGTTTAGGATGGGGTTAGTCGAAAATTTGAATTTTCTACAAGGTTTGAAATAGTATTAGAGCTAAAAAAAAGGGTGTTTAGAAAAAACTTGAAATTGGCCTTTGTCATGTCAAACCATCCATTACCTTTGTTAAGTAGTAGTAGGTTAGGTTGATTAGTGTAATGAGAGCTCGGACTCCCGTCTTGGGCTCTCATTCTTTTATAATAGACTTCTTATCGAATATTTCGAGATTTCTAAATAATGGCTTTTCAAGCAATTTTTAGATTAAGTGCAACAAGTAGCCGAGTATCGCTCCCCCTAAAACTACCCACATAACACTTACTTTTTTCATTCCAAATGTGACTGCAAAACTTACCGCAGCGATCACAATTGCGCGCCAATCAACGAGTGATTCTCGACCTATTTCGAAGAGAACAGAGACCATAATTGCAACGGCAGCTATGTTTACCGCATTAAGGAATTGGCTCAAGACTTTAGACTGTCTCATTTTTGGAATTAAAGGATTGAGCATCAGTACAAATAGAAATGATGGAAGGAATATTCCCGCACTGGCAGCAGCAGCTCCCCAAAAACCTCCAAGTTGATATCCTATAAACGTTGCTGTGGATAAAACCGGACCCGGTGTAAACTGTCCAATTGCAATCGCATCGATTAATTCTTGACGACTCAACCATCCGGTAGTAACAAGCTCAGCATCCAGGTATGCGAATAACACATATCCTGATCCGTAGAGAATAGCTCCAACTTTAAGAAAGCTTAAGAAAATTTTGAGTGTTGTCACATTCGCTCCAGCAACAATAGGTGCCTTCAATAGAATTAATGGTAGAAAGCCCTTCTTCACCTTTTTATCTTCGCTGTCCGACTTAATTCCCGTTTTTATTTGATAATAGAGCATCCAAAGAATACCTGCTCCTAGCAATGCTAAGATTTCATTTACACCTAATATGGTCACGGCGACGACTAGAATACCTAAAATACCGAGTTCAACGCTTTTCAGCGCTTTCTTACCGAGCTTGTAAATGGCTCCTGCAATAATTGCAAGAACAGTTGGTTTTATTCCAGCGATAAACGGTTCAACTTCTGGCATGGTGCCGTACTCACCGTAGAGCCATGCTAGGAATCCTGTAATAATAACAGCAGGAAAAATAAACGATATACCGGCGACAAAGAGACCGGCGGTACCTCCGCGCTCATGACCACAATGCATGGTCATCTCAGTTGAGTTGGGTCCAGGAATAAGGTTGGTAGCTCCCATCAGATCTAAGAAGTGCTGACGATCCATCCACTTTCGCTTCGTGATAATCTCACTTTCCATCATTGCAATGTGAGCCGCTGGTCCACCAAAAGCGACTGCTCCCATTCGGAAGAACACGCTTGCTATTTCTCTTAAGTTCCCTTTTTTACTCATGAGGATTAATTCTTATTCAAAAAAAAGGAGCCGAAGCTCCTTTTCGTATTCAATTTACCTTAATCGATGTTTTCAAAAGCAACTTGCTCAGAAACATTGATGATGTGATCTCCAACTTTCTCTAAAGATGAGAATAGGTTACTATACACAAGTGAATTATCTATGTTGGTTCCAGTACCTAAGTTTTCTAGATGCTGCTCTCTCAATTGATCTCTCATTTGGTTAATCTCGCGCTCTCTAGAGACTGCACTATCCATCGAGATTGTGCCATATTCTGCATTTAAGTTTTCATTCATCACTTCAAATGCTCTATCGATACATTTAAGCATTCCGTTCAATCCATTTCTTTGCTCAGGTGTGAAATAAACTTTGTCGCTATCCTTTCTTTCAAGTGTTTTACTCATTTGGAAGAAGATATCACCGATACGCTCAAGATCAGTAGTGATGTTTAACATTCCGCGCATATTTGAAGATGCTTCGTTACTCATCTCCAGTTGGGCTGTCTTTCCTAAGAACTGAGCAATTTCAATCTCAACTCTATCTGTGATTTCCTCGTACTTCTCAATTTTTCGAAGCATTTTGTTTTTCTCTTTTCGGTCTGTTGAGTTAATGAAGGTTTCAACGAATTCATTCATCTTACCCGTGATCTTACCGAATTTTGCTACTTCCTTCTTAGCCTCTAAAATACCTAGCTCGGCTGTAGATCCTAGCGGTCCATTGATGAAATCTAATTTAAACTCCTCATCAGAATCACCTTTAGATTTAACAGTGCGTTCCGCTAATCGCACTAATTGTGGTACGAACCAGATCAAGAGAACAACATTAATTAAGTTGAACGATGTATGGAAGAGTGCAATTGCCGTTGCTGCTACTGCAACATCAGTATATGGATCTCCAGTTACGATCCCTGCTAAACCGTCTAGGAAGAAGTGGAAGATAAGTAGCATCCATACAACTCCAACGATGTTGAACATCGAGTGGATTCTTGCTGATCGCTTTGCGTGAACATTAGCAATAAGTGAAGCTAACTCCGCAGTAATTGTTGTTCCAATGTTTTCACCTAGAACCATTGCACAGGCTACATCGAATGGAAGTGTTCCTGATGCAACCATTGCTAGTGTAAGTGCCATCGCTGCAGAAGATGATTGAATAACGACAGTTACCAATGCACCTAGCATTACAAACATTACCGGACCATACCAAGCTTCTTTAAAATCAACAAAGAATTGGACGATTGCCGAATCTGCATCTAGAGATGGTACAGCATTTTTTAGAACCCCTAATCCAAGGAATAGAATGCAGAATCCAAAGATTGCAGTTACCCACGCTTTCGCTTTACCTTTTGAGATGAATAACAATGGCGCTGCAAGTGCAATTAACATGTAAGCATAATCACCAATGCTTAATTTAAATCCTAAGAATACAATGATCCAGGCCGTAATTGTAGTACCGATATTTGCACCCATCATTACACCTGCTGATTGTCTTAATGTCATCAAGCCTGCGTTCACGAAACTTACAGTCATTACTGTAGTAACCGATGAAGATTGAACAATAGATGTAATACCAAACCCGGTAAACACACCTTTAACACGGTTAGAGGTCATTGAACTTAACATTCCACGTAATCTACTTCCTGCTGCTTGCTGGAGTCCCTCACTCATCAATTTCATACCAAAGATGAAGAATGCAAGTGCACCTATTAAGATGAGTAGTTTAGCAATACCCCATCCGCGCTCTGTTTTCTTCTTAACTTTTTTCGACCATACTACTTGATCTTTTTCACTTTTTACTTTGTCTATGTCATCGAATGGTGCAAAACCTAGTTTGAATTCATACTTATCATGACCATTTAAATTTTTAATTTCTATGCTTTTATCAAGAATTGAAAATGACTTCGTGTATTCGTATCCACCGCCTTCAAGACCTTTTTTTGATCTTCTTTTGGCAATGTCATTCTGGTACTTGATGATTGCCTTGAAGTCACGATCCTTAAGCTTAGACGCTATGTCATAATCAATACTCCATGTCAACTTCATGCTTTCAGGACCTGCCTTAGCTGTGAAGTTTTCGAAAAGGTGCATACCTAATGAATGGAATTCTTGTGGTGTTGTCCACTGGCTGTCGTAACCGATTGCCCATTCGAAGAATTTGTTTTCGTCAACCCCCTTAATTATATAGTTGTTTGAGTCAGAAGAAAAAGCTTTCGATGTTGTCCATTTTTCATCTCCGTCAGTTCTATAACGAACTTCAAGGTCTTTACCTGAAACTGAGCTTTCCCATTTTAATTGAACGGAACCTACTTTAAGTTTTTCCGTAGCATCCTCTTCACTGATATCATTCTTGAAAATTCCAAAACTGAGATCCGTGAATTCCGAGTCTAAGCTCACTACCGATTCTTCAGCTTGAACCGCATCAACCTGACTTAATCCTACAAATCCAAAAGCGAGGATTGCAATGATCATTAAATTTAATTTTTTCAACATTGTAGACATAGTTTATGTATCAATTATGGTGCGAAGTTATCGCAACATTTCGAATAAGTAGAATTTCCAATATTATGTAAATGTTATCAAATTGGGTCAAGTTTACCATTTCATTAAGTATGGATTAAGAATGTTAATCGTCTATTAAATTCATTCATATTTGCACCAGTAATTAAACAGTTAAGTACAATGAATAAGGTAATAGCAACATCACTAGTCGTATTATTGGCAGTCTTCAGTTTTTCGCAACGGAAGATTGATTCTAAGTTTGGAAAAGGACTCTATAACGTAGTAGCAGAGGACAACTCATGGAGCATGAAGTTTGGTATGCGTGTTCAATCTTTATATGTAGGTGAAAACGTAATTAACGAAACGGATGGAGTTCTTCCGGGCACATCTTCGTTCCTTATTAGACGAGCACGTTTGAAATTTGGAGGGCATATCTTGACTTCAAAGTTGAAATATAAGATCGAGTTAGGTTTATCGAATAAAGACCTTGGTAAGGTTGACGCGACTACTAACATGGCTCCTAAAATGATTTTGGATGCTGTAATAAAATGGAATTTTGCTGAGAATTTCGTTCTGTGGGCAGGACAAACAAAACTACCTGGAAACAGAGAGCGAGTAGTGTCATCTGCAAACATGCAATTCGTTGATCGATCATTATTGAACAAGAATTTCAACATTGACCGTGATATGGGAATGCAATTACGCCATCATATTAACGTAGGTGAGAAGTTTTTAATTCGTGAGATGGTTGCGGTATCACAAGGTGAAGGACGTAACATAGTTCAAAACAACATTGGTGGATTGCAATACACAGGAAGAGTTGAGCTATTGCCATTTGGGAAGTTTGCGAGTAAAGGAGATTACGTTGGAGGTGACATAAAAAGAGAATCAACGCCAAAGTTTTCTATTGCTGCGACGTATGACTTTAACGATCGAGCTGCCAAGACACGTAGTAACCAAGGAAGCTACATGAATGATGATTCTGGAGAGAACGCGGATGGTTTCTTCCATTCAAATATCACAACGATCTTCGCAGATATGATGTTTAAGTACAAAGGTATTTCTGTGATGGGAGAGTATGCAAATAGAAACGCTGACGTGATTAACCATTTTTCAGCTGATTCTACATCTTCTGCATCAGTTATGGCAGGAAGCTCAATGAACTTTAGTCTTGGTTACTTGTTCAAAAACAACTGGGAAGTTGCAGCTAGATATGCGTCATATACGCCTCATGCAGATTACGCAGATAATGCTGAGCAACGTTATACGCTTGGACTTTCTAAATACATCGTTGGACATGCATTGAAAGTGCAAGCTGATGTTACTTACAAAATGGAGGATAACAGTCCAAATGACAAGTTGATGTACCGACTTCAAATTGATTTCCACTTCTAGTTGAAGAGTAAATAAGAGTTTTTAAAGCATCCATTTTTTATGGATGCTTTTTTTATCTTCTTAAATTCCTGTTAAATATGGAGTGAAGAATGTTCCGGCTAGTATTTGTGTTACTAAATCAGTTATATTAGTATCCCAACCAGCACACAATGAAGATTAAAATATTACTTGTTGAAGACAATACGAGCCTAGGATTTATTATTTCTGACCAATTGAAATCGGATGGATATAATGTAACGCTTTGTTCTGATGGTGCTGAAGGATTTACACGATTCAATAGCGAGAAGTTTCACTTGTGCATATTCGATGTGATGATGCCGAAAAAAGATGGTTTCACATTGGCTAAAGATGTTCGAAAAGTCAATTCAGAAATTCCAATTTTATTTCTTACCGCTAAATCTTCCGATGAAGATAAAGTGGAAGGGTTTAAATCTGGCGGAGATGACTATTTGACAAAGCCCTTTAATGTGGAGGAGCTTCAGCTAAGAGTTGCTGCCTTGTTACGTAGAGTTAATATCGAAGCGGAAACGGATGAAAAGGATACATATGCTATTGGATCCTACAATTTCGACACGATCAACTATGAATTAAAGCATGAGAATTTTGAGAAAACGCTCACGAAAAAAGAGGCGCAAATTTTGAAGATTCTTTGTAAATTTATGAATCAGGTTGTAGCCCGGGAAGATGTGTTAAACCCAGTTTGGGGACAAGATGATTACTTTGTGGGGAGAAGTTTAGATGTCTTCATTACGAAACTCAGAAAGTATTTGAAAGAAGATTACCGTATACAAATCACAAATGTGCACGGGATAGGATTTAAATTAGAAATTAGCGAATGAAAGTAGTTTTAGCGATTATAGGTATTTGGATCTGTTCTTTTAGTTATGCTGATCAGCTAGCATACATTTCACAAGAGGATGCGAACTTAGCGGTTGAGAAGATTTCGAAAATGAAATCGATCTATCTTTTTTGTGGATGCTGCAGTATGCAGGAACCTACCCAGATTAAGCCGATCAAGGTTTATGCGAAGTTCACGAATTACGAGAACTATTACGAGGTATATGTAGACTACCTAGATGAGGATGGAATAACAAGAACAACAGCACTTGATCTCGCTTATGTATGGAAAAAAGGACTCTTCAAGTATAAAACGATAGGTCAAATTCTTGGCTTGGAGCATGATCGATGTGAGTACATCAAAGATTGGCAGAACCCAAAACATGTTGAAATAGATATCTAGAATGACGTACATTCTTCATTTAGAAACTGCTACTAAGGTTTGTTCTGTAGCTCTTTCGAAAGACGGAAAACTTTTCGGAATTAAAGAGCTCCAAGAGGACGGTTACTCTCATGGAGAAAACTTAACGCTTTTCATTGAAGATGTTCTTCAACAAGCCGGGATTACTTCAAATGACCTGAATGCGGTTTCTGTGGCTTCAGGACCTGGGTCGTACACAGGGCTCAGAATTGGAGTGGCAACAGCGAAGGGTTTATGCTATGCCAATGAAATTCCGTTAATCGCAATTGATTCATTAACTGCACTTACAGAACAAGCTAGAATCACTCATCCAGATTCAAATCTTTGCGCTCTTATCGATGCACGTCGAATGGAGGTTTACAATCTTTTCGTTAACGAAAATGGACAGCCGCTTAAAGAGATCGCAGCGGATATTATTGATGAGTCTTCATATATTGAATTTGAACCATTCGTTTACTTTGGTGATGGGGCGTCCAAACTAAATGAGGTATGGAACAATCGAAATTGTACCATTGACACAGACATTCTTTCCTCTGCAAAAGGACAAATGAATTTAGCCTATTCAAAATTTCAAGCGAAGGAATTTGAAGACGTCGCCTATTTCGAGCCATTTTATTTGAAGGACTTTATCGCAGGCAAAAAAGCGAAGTAGCTATTTTACACCAAGAAGTTCATCTAGATAGTGTCTTTCTTCTCGATTTTCGATGGCCTTCAAATAAGAAGATCCTATAATTGCACCATCTGAAATAGAATGAACTTTTTGAACATCATCATTATTCTTTATTCCAAATCCAATGAATACGGGGGTATCGCCACATAGTGTTGTGATTTCACGTAATCGATCGCATTGATCCGCACTGAAGTTATTTTCTCCACCTGTTGTTGAGTTGGAGGATACGAGGTAGATGAAACTATTTGTACAAATGTCAACCGCTTTTTTTATTCGTTCCTGACTGGTCGATGTGGTAACTAAAAAGCTTGGGAATATCCCTTTCGCTTCAAATCTTGCCCGGTAGTTTCGATTGTAAATCTCTATGCTTAAATCTGGCAGGATAACGGATGTTATATCGATTTCGCCACAAGCATTCAAGAAAGCATCAATACCAAAATTCAATACTGGATTGAAATAGCCCATTAGAATAATCGGAATTTTAGATTTTCGTCGCTTTAATTGTTCGAATAGTAACGTGAGATTCATTCCGTTTTCGATCCCTATTTTACTTGCCTCCTGGATTGTTGGTCCATCAGCCAATGGATCAGAAAAGGGGATTCCAACCTCAACGAAATCTATTCCTTTGGATTCTAAAAGACATAATTGGTCATCTAGACTATCGATCGTGGGATAACCGGCGGTCACGAATATGCTGGTCTGTTTATGAGTTTGTTTGAAGATATTCATTGCTATAAATAGTGTTCCATGTCTTTGTCGCCACGCCCTGATAGATTGACAACGATGACATCATTTGATTCAATTGTGATTTTTTCTAATGCAGCTAAGGCATGCGCACTCTCTAACGCTGGTATAATTCCATCGCTTCTCGTAAGCGCTTTCGCAGCCGCTAATGCTTGCTGATCGGTCACGCTGACACTCTGCGTTCGACCTTCGTTTATGGAATATGCATGCAGCGGTCCTATTCCTGGATAATCCAATCCAGCAGAAATGGAATAAGGTTCGGTTACTTGACCTGATTCATCTTG
>TARA_Y100000385_G_scaffold214401_1_pt1 | contig 10725 bp, 9 predicted proteins | sample TARA_Y100000385 | Tara Oceans TARA_Y100000385 (sample SAMEA2620980) | marine metagenome | biome: marine biome (ENVO:00000447); feature: surface water layer (ENVO:00002042); material: "saline water (ENVO:00002010), including plankton (ENVO:xxxxxxxx)" | depth 5 m
ACGCAAGATGTTTTAGATGCAGCTGGAACCAAGTGGAATTTTCTTAAATATAAACCAGGACTAGTAGGAGGACACTGCATAAGTGTAGATCCATATTATTTAGCGTATAAAGCTGAAAATTTAGGATATTATCCCGAGGTGATATTAAGTGGTAGGAGGGTGAATGACAACATGAGCACTTTTGTAGCGAATAAGATGATCAAAATGCTTATTAAGGCAAACAAACAAATAATGGGCTCTAAAATATTAATACTAGGTGTTACTTTTAAAGAGAATTGTCCAGATATCAGAAACTCGAAAGTTGCAGATGTGCATCATGAGTTAAAAGAGTTCGGATTAGAAGTGGATGCATATGATTACCAGGCTGATCCTCAAGAGGTAAAAGAGGAGTACGGAATACATCTTATTGATGAGATTACAGAAAAGTATGACGGGATTTTACTAGCGGTTTCACACAGTAAATTTTCGGAGCTAGAAATTGAGTCTTTAAAGAAAGATCCTGAAAGTGTTGTTTATGATTTAAAAGGATTTTTACCAAGAAATCAGGTAGACTCAAGATTATAGATTAAAATAGACAGCCGGTGGTAGTCGAGAAAAAATATAAATTATGAAAGTAGGAATCACCTTTTCAACCTTTGATTTGTTGCATGCCGGGCATGTAAAGATGTTAGAAGAAGCTAAACGTCAATGTGATTATTTAATCGTAGGTCTGCAGTTAGACCCTTCGATTGGACTTAGAAAATTTTATTCAAAAAATTAAATAGAAGTTAACTATGCCTGATATTAAAGATACCAATTACAATATAAAAGGAACAAAAGCCGAAACATTAAAGGAACTTCAAAATATTGGATATAATGTACCCAAAGTTTATTTTTTCACAGTTAATGAATGGAATATTTCTTCGGAAATAATTCTGAAAAAAATAATTTTTTTATTTAACGATCATCAATTAGCAATAAGAAGTAGCACTAAAGCAGAAGATACTGAAGAATCCTCAATGGCTGGTGCATTTGAGAGCTTATTGAACGTTTCATGTGAAAGCAAATCTATAAGATTAGCAGTCAATGAAGTCATAGCTTCTTTTGACGATGATAATACAAATCAAGTTTTAATTCAGCCAATGGTAAGAGATGTAGCCATGAGCGGAGTTGTAATGTCCCATGTTTTAGATGATGGTTCACCATATCATGTAATAAATTATGATGATAAAACAGGGCGAACAGATACAGTTACTAGCGGTTCAACTATCAATAAAACTGTATACATATATAATGGAGTAGATGAAAATGATTTTGACTCAAAGTATTTAAAAATTGTGTTAAGTCTAGTTAGAAGTTTACAAATAACTTTTCCTAGCATACCCTTAGATATCGAATTTGCAGTTGATAAAAGCTTTAATATTCATTTACTGCAGGTTAGAAAAATAACAACTATCGCTAAATGGAATGACAAGGTTAACAAGCAAGTTTCTTCTAGAATGCTATTTCTTAAAGATTACGTAAGCACAATAATGAAGAAACGGCCAAATCTTTTTGGAAAAAAAACTTTATTAGGCTTTATGCCAGATTGGAACCCGGCAGAAATGATAGGAGTTGTCCCCCATCCATTAAGTAGGTCTCTTTACAGAGAACTTATAACAAAGAGCACTTGGAGAATTTCTAGAGAAAAAATGGGCTATAAAGATATGCCAAATATAGATCTAATGGTTTCCCTTTTTGGAAGAGTGTATATAGACGTTAGAGCAAGTATCAATTCTTTTTTACCCGAAGGTATAGAAGAGGCATTAGCCGAGAAGTTAGTTAATGCCTATATCGAAAGATTAGATAAAGACCCTCATTTACATGATAAAATTGAATTTGAAGTAGTACAAACTGCTTTTGATTTTTCGTTTGATGATCATTTTGAAGAAAGATATCCTGGTTTGTTGAATAGTAAAGAACTCTTATTATATAAGAATGCTTTAAAAAAAATTACTTTAGATGCAATAAAATTAGAGGAACATTCCTCGCTAAAATCAGCATTAAGAGATATTAAACATTTAAAAAACATTCAGTCTAAAAATAAATTAGAAATTACTTTAAACTCATTTTCAATTGTAGACCAGATAAATAATCTATTAAATGAATGTATTAAATATGGTACTTTACCATTTTCAATACTTGCTAGACACGGATTTATTGCTGAGTCTCTATTAAGATCAGCTGTTAAGAAAAAAGTAATTACTGAAGAAAGATTAATAGAATTTAGAAGAAGTATTGTCACTGTGGCGGGAGAAATGACTCATGATTTTAATTTAGTATTTAATAATGAGATGACGGAAACAGAGTATTTATCTAAATATGGTCATTTAAGACCTAGTAGCTATGATATTTTATCACCCAATTATTCAAATAGAAAAGATTTATTTGATGGACAAACAATAAGAGAACATGATTTAATACCTTCTTTTGAATTAACAGAAAAAGAAAATAAAGAAATAAACAAATTATTAAAGGAAAATGATCTGATAGGTATAGATGCAAAGGGACTTTTCCTGTATGCAGAAGAATCTATTAAAGGAAGAGAGTATGCAAAATTTGTTTTCACAAAACATCTATCTTCAATCTTAGAATTAACAGCAAAGTGGGGTGAGTTAAAAGGTTTTTCAAGAAACCAAGTATCAATGTTAACAATAAATGAAATTCTTGAAGTTCTTAGATCTCCTTTAACAAAAGATGTAAAATCTCATTTTGAAAATAAAATAGTAAAAGCTGAAGAAAATTTAAAAATAGCTTCTTCATTCAAATTGAGTTATTTAATAAGGTCAACTAGAGATGTCCATATAGTACCAATGCAAAGAAGTTTTCCAAATTTTATTGGTAATCAAAGAATTGAAGGAATGATAGTGGAGTTAACACCACATTTAGAAAATATACCTGAATTAAAAGGAAAAATTGTTTGTATTGAAGGTGCAGATCCTGGATATGACTGGATTTTTACCAGAAATATTGCAGGTTTAATTACAAAATATGGTGGAGCTAATTCTCATATGGCAATTAGATGTGCAGAATACAATTTACCTGCTGCTATTGGTTGTGGAGAACAACCGTTCGAAAGAGTAATTAAAGCTAAAAAATGTTTATTAGATTGTCAGGGAAAGAGATTAGAACCAATAAATTTTTAGTTAAATGAAATATAATATTGGGATAACGATGAGAGTTACTAACGCTCAAAATTATCATGAACCAAGAGATACTATTGCTCAAGATTGGCCAAGGTATATAAACTATCTTTTTCCAAAATCAAATTATCTTTTTATTCCCAATATTGGAGAAGATGCTGTTAATTATTGTAAGAAAAACAACATAAATCTTTTAATTCTTTCAGGAGGTGACGATATTGGGTTATTTGAAAAAAGAGATAATACAGAGTTAGCATTACTCGAGTTTATGATAAGTAATAAACTTCCTGTAATAGGTATTTGTAGAGGTATGCAATTAATTCATCATTATTTAGGAGGGGATATAATGAAAGGAAATGATTCTTTTGTTAATGAACATCGAGCAACTAAACATAAAGTTAGAATTAAAAATGAAATAATTACTGTTAATTCTTATCACAATTTAAAAATAGATGAGTTAACCTTAAATACCGAATTATCGATTTTGGCTAGAAACATAAGTGATGACAGTATAGAGGCCTTTATAGGACCAAAAATACTTGGACTTATGTGGCATCCAGAAAGAGATGTACATTTTTCAACATATACAAAACAATTAATAATTAAATTTTTATTAGAACATGAGTAGAGCAATAATTTTAGCAGCGGGTAGAGGTTCTAGAATGAAAGAACACACTAAAGAAAAACCAAAGTGTTTAAATATTTTAGCAAACGACACATTACTTAATTGGCAGTTAAAATCTTTAAAAGAAGCAGGTATAGAAAAAATAACTGTAGTTAACGGGTATAAATCAGATTTAATTAAAGGGGGTTTTGAAACAGTAACTAATAAAAGATGGAACGAAACCAATATGGTTGCTTCATTGTTTTGTATTCCTTCAACTAAAAGTAGTGTAATTATTTCTTATTCAGATATAGTTTATAAATCAGAACATGTAAACTCGTTAAAAAAATCAAATGGTGATATTGTTATCACAGCTGATCTTAAATGGGAGGAACTTTGGAAGTTAAGATTTGAAAATCCATTGGATGACGCAGAAACCTTTAAAAGCATAAATGGTCTTTTGACTAATATTGGTGGAAAAACAAATAACATACTTGACATAGAAGCTCAATATATGGGGCTTCTTAAATTAACAAGTAAAGGTTGGAATCAAATGTTTAATCTATTCAAAACGTTTTCAAAAGAAAAACAAGATCGATTAGATATGACTTCAATGATTAATGAATTATTAAAAATCAGAATTAAAGTAAATGTAGTTTTTGTTAGAGGAGGTTGGTGTGAATCTGATTCATACTCAGATATTGAAGTATATGAAAAACAAATGAAAATAGATAAGAATTGGATTCATGACTGGAAATGATTTACCAGTTTTAATTCAATGAAAGATATATTCGTTTTTAAATTAGTATAAAATTTACAACTTAATAATGAAAGAACTTAATTTGACAGAAATTAAAAATTTTCAATTAAAAATATTGGAAGAAGTAGCGTCTTTTTGTGAAAAGAATAATATTAGATATTCACTTTATTTTGGAACATTGCTAGGAGCAGTAAGACATCAAGGATATATTCCTTGGGATGATGATATTGATATTATGATGCCTAGACCCGACTATAATAGGTTTATTAAAAGCTTCGAAACAACTAATAATAATTTACGAATTAAGTCTCTCTTAAATGATGACAATTACCCCTATACATTTGCTAAGGTAGAAAATATAAAAACAAAATTAATTGAGTATGCAGATATAACATATGATATTGGTATTAATATTGACATTTTTCCTATCGATGGAGTGCCAGAAGAACAAAACATATTTGATAAATTTTTTAAAAGCCTTATACTACAGAGAGATTTCTTGTTAATAAAAACAGTGAAAACTGATTTTAAAAATAGGAGCGCCTTCAAAAATTTAATTCTTTTATTTATGAAATTGATTTTTAAAGTTGTTTCCTATAAGACGATTATTAAATCAATCAATAAGAAGATTACAAAAAATGGATTTGTAGAATCAAAATATGTGATGGCTTGTTGTTTTCCTGGAATAAAAAAACATCAGAAGTTAAGGAGAGTAATTTATGAAGAATTTATTGATATAGATTTTGAATCTAAAAAATACAAAGTAATAAAGCACTATGATGACTACTTAAAGATGCAGTATGGTAATTATATGGAGCTGCCACCAGTTAATGAGCAGGTTACCCATCATTCATTCACGGCCTATTTAAAATAAATAAGGCTTACGAAATTTTAATAATAATTTATATAAATAAGAAAACCTCGAAATTTATTTAATCAAAATAATGATGATAAGTATTCAAAAAGGTTAATTCAAACAGTATTTAAGGGAAAATATTTTAAGTTATGTAATTTAAACTCATTACATCTTACCATTATAAAGATAGAGTAGTTTATTGCATAAAATTTAAATATGGAGTTTAAATAGATATGGCCCAAGATGTTATAAATAATATTAATTTTATATGTAAAGTAATCAATTAAAATGGCTGAATCAGTACTAAAAAAAATTCTTAAAAATGCATTATTTGTTTTAGGAGCACAGTTGTTAATACTGATTATTAGTATAACCCGCTCACTTATTCTACCTGCGTTTTTTAGTGTAGAATCATATGGTTATTGGCAAATTTATCTTTTTTATAGTGCATACGTTGGAATTTTTGCACTTGGATTCAACGATGGAATTTATCTAAGGTATGGAGACAAAGATTATAAAGAATTGCCGTTTGCGAAATTAAGAATGTCGATTCGAATATTCTCATTAATGTTGTTGGTTATTACAATTTTAATAGTTTTTCTAACAAATTTTTTTATTGCTAATGGCGATATGAGATATGCACTTATTTTCTCGGGTTTTAATATTTTTGTTTTATGTCTTACAGGAGTTTTTACACATGTGTTGCAAATAACCAATCAATTAAAAAAGTATAGTTTTTTTTCAGTAGCTGATAAAGCACTTGTAATAGTAACTGTAGTACTAATGTTTTTTTTAAATAATAATAATTTCAAATTAATAATTATTATTGATTTTTTGGCAAAAGTTCTTGTCTTAGTAGCGATGATTTACTTTTGCAAAGAGTTATGGATTGGAAGGAATGTTAGTTTTTCCATAGCATTTAAAGAAGTTAAAAATAATATGGGTGTTGGGGTAAAACTACTAATAGCAAACCTTTTAGGAATGTTAATTATTGGTATGGGAAGGTTTTTAATTCAGGTATTTGGGAAAATTGAAGATTTCGCCACTTATTCGTTTGGAATAACAATAACAGCATTAGTATTAACTGCTATAACTGCATTTAGTTTAGTATTATACCCATCAATAAAAAGATTAGATAAAAATAAATATGATAAATATTTTGAAAATATAAATTCGTTCATAAATGCCTTTAATTTTAGTGCTCTTCTTATGTATTTCCCTGCATATTTGTGTGTAATTTATTTTTACAGTAAATATACTGATATGCTGCCTTATCTAAACTTACTTTTCGTAGTTGCTATTCTACAAGGTAAAATGAGTATTTTAAATAATACATTCTATAAAGTGATGCGAAAAGAAAAAGAAATGTTAATCGCAAATTTAATTTCAGTTCTATTTTTTGCAATTTTGGCACCTATTGTGTTTTTTTTTACAAAATCTATTTGGAGTATTGCATTTACTACTGTTGCAACAATGATGATAAGGTGCTATGCTTCTGAAATATATTTAAAAAAGCTCATGCATATCCAACTAGACTATAAATTTGTTGTAGAAATTGTTTTTATCATTGTCTTTATTATAACTACGAGCTTAATGAACTTAAAATATGGAACTTTGATGTATCTTCTTTTTTTAACAATATGGATTAGTTTAAATATCTCAGAATGGAAAAAAATAGCTCAAACTCTTAAAATTAAACTATAAATATGGCTCATATTGTTTTTATAATCGGTAGCTATCATCCCAATTTTCAGGCTGTAGGAATATGTGTTAGAAATGTAGTTAACGAATTAAAGAAAGAGAATAAAATTACAATCATATGCCAAAAGACAAAATTTAATGAAGATAATATAGAGGAATTTGAAAAAACACAAATAGTAAGAATTCAAACAAAGTTAAATAGTTTTAAGTACTATTTTATTGCAAAATCAAATAAAAATTCTGGTATTACTAAAAAACTATACAAACTAATAGCCGATTCGATTAGAGTATATCGTTATTTAAATGCCTTATTATCAAAAGTGATTTTACAGAGTGATGTTGTAGAGGCTTATTTGAGTAGCCTAAATAAAGTGCACAAAGAAGAAAAAATAGATATGATAATACCTTGTGCAAGTCCTTTCGAAAGTTGTGTAGCAGGTGCCAGATTCAAGCTTATCTATAAGGAAGTGAAATTCATACCATATATGTTTGATAATTACGCTTTTAATATTGCTATATATAGAAATTCAAAACTATTTTATAATCAAAAACTATATAACCATATAAAGCTTGAACGTTTTGTAATTCAAGAGTCCGATGAAATTTTATGTATGAAACACTATACTGAATCGTACTCTAAAATCCACAAGAATAAAATAAAATTATCAATAGTTGAGCATCCATTATTAGTTGAAATAGAAAAGGGAAATAATTTCAATTTTGACAAAGAAAAAATAAATATTGTATATACAGGAGCACTATTTAAGAAAATTAGGAATCCAGAATACGCATTGAGTGTATTTAGCGAAATTATGGAAAGAAATTCTAAAATAGTAATTCATATATTCGGTTCAGGTAATTGTTCGTCAATTATTGATTCATTTATTCAGAAGCATCCCAATCAAACAATAAACCACGGCTACGTAAGTAATATTATAGCCGAATCTGCACGAAATACTTGTGATTACTTATTGTCTATTGGCAATATTTCTAACAATCAGCTTCCAAGTAAGACCTTTGAATATATGGCCTCATTAAAACCAATTATTCATTTTTCAAAAATTACAGATGATAAGACTGTTGATATACTTTGTAAGTATCCAAACAGGTTAATTTTATTTGAAGAGTTTAATCAAATAGATAACAATTCAAAGAAAATATATCAATTTTTGAACAAAAAAAAGAAAACTATTAATTTTAGGGAATTGGAAAATATATTTTATGATGCAGTTCCATCTCATACCTCAGAAATAATAAAAAATATAAATAAATCTATTTAATGTTAAATACAATTTTATTTTTTTTATTTATTTGTTTTCACTATCTTTTTGTTCAAGCAGAAGTCCTTTTTGGCAATAAAAAGATAGTGAAAATAATTACTGTTCTGCTCTGTTTTATTATTTATTACTTATTATTTGGACGCATAACCGATACTACTGATTGGAATGGATATGAGTTTATATTTGATAATGACGATTTCGCAATTGATTTTATGTTTAGATTTTTAAGTTCACAAACAAAATTATTAAATCTCAGTTTTGTTGAATTGTATCAGTTTCATGTATTTCTTACGGCATTATTATTAATTTTTTTTATTACAAGATTTACTTCAAATTTATTTTTTGTTTTAACTTTTACAATTCTAATTCTATTTATACCATTAGCAAATCAAATTAGATTTTTTCTAAGTTTAAGTTTATTTTTAAATGCAATTTATTTTCTTTTTATTGAAAGAAAGTTTTTTTTATTTTTTCTACTTTGCTGCCTCTCAATTTTAAATCATGTTGGTATATTACTATTGCTTTTATTTATTCCACTATTTAGAATTAAAAATGATAAAACATTTATTAAGATATTGATAATACTTTCAATTTTCATCTTAATTATAACTAATATTTTCTTTTCCATTGGATCTATTTTAGATGATTTGCGTTTAAATGCTTACGTTACTGATAACTATAAATCTTCTTTTTTAGGTGCACTTTATTATAACCTTCCAGTTTTAATATTTGTATATTATATTTTCAAAAAAAGGCAACAAATTGTTTTTAAAATAAGACAACACAGAGATAAAAAACTATATTTACTATACAGATTTACGCTTTTTTCTTTTATTTTCATACCTGCGTCTTTTTTAACTCAAATTTTACTTTTTCGTTATTGCATCGCTGTTTTTTTTGTATGGTTATTATTAAATATTAAAATCGACAATTATTTGAAAATAAATAAAAAGATATCACATTCTACTTATCAATTTTTGTTTTTGTATTCTTATATAATTTATTTTTATTTTATTCCAACTTTAATTTTAAACTCAAATGATGCAATAGAGAAAGTCAAACTTATCTTGAATTCTATTAACTAACCTAATTTTATATTTTGATAATAATTGAAGCAAGTCATACAAATTTTGGAGGTGGTTACATTCTATTAATAGAATTACTAACTCAATTAGAAAGTAAATCATTTTCAAATAAAGTTTATACCGCTAACAAACCCGTATATGACGATCTTAAAAAGAAAAATTTTCGAAGTTCAAATATAGTATTAACTAATATTGTTGAAACTTTATATAGATATACAAAAAAAAGAGAAAGAGTTATCTTTTTTTTGAGTCTACCTCCATTTAGAACTAATAAAAAATCTATTGTTTACTTTCATAATGAATTAATCCTTAGATATAATAAAAAAAATATAAAATACTTTTTTTATTATATCTGGTTAAAATATTTTATTAGAAATGTAGATGTAATTGCATGTCAGACTAACAATATTTATAACGCCCTAAAAAAAATTAGACCAAACAAAGTTTTGATATTACCGTTTTTTGAAAAAATTGAAGTAATAAAAGAGGTCAATAAAAAACATGTTTTTTGTTATGTTAGTTCTGGTGAAAAGCATAAAAATTTACCAAATTTATTTAAAGCAATTAAACAACTATTAAATAAATATGATTTAAATCTTGCAGTAACAATTGAAGACTGTGAGTTTAACAAGGTTTTGATTAATGAGATTAATAAAATTAATGAAAATGCAAACAAGTCAGTTATTGTTAATTATGGTCTAGTTTCAAAAGAAAAAATAATAGAAATATATTCGTCTTCCAAAGCTCTAGTATTCCCTTCTTTATTTGAAAGTTTGGGTCTGCCATTAATTGAAGCAAATATGTGTGGTATTCAAGTTTTATCATCTGATTTATCCTACAGTCATGAATTACTTAACTTCCCCATAGTTTTCAATCCTAATGAACCGAAAGACATTGCCAAGACGTTAGAAAATTTTATAAATGGAAGATTTAAGGATATTAAACAATCACTTAAAATAGATAATAAATTAGATGAATTAATAGAGATTTTAAAAAAATAAATCAAAAAAAATAACTAATAAATATGTTAAAAAATAAAATTTTATTAATTACCGGAGGTACTGGATCTTTTGGTAATGCAGTATTAAACCGTTTCTTAGATACGGATCATTTTAAAGAAATTCGTATTTTTTCACGAGATGAAAAAAAACAAGATGATATGAGAACTCGTCTTAAAAGCTCGAAATTAAAATTTTATATTGGTGATGTTAGAGATTACTCGAGCATTGAAAAAGCTATGCGTGGAGTTGATTATGTTTTTCATGCTGCAGCTTTAAA
>TARA_Y100000385_G_scaffold291587_1_pt1 | contig 10718 bp, 4 predicted proteins | sample TARA_Y100000385 | Tara Oceans TARA_Y100000385 (sample SAMEA2620980) | marine metagenome | biome: marine biome (ENVO:00000447); feature: surface water layer (ENVO:00002042); material: "saline water (ENVO:00002010), including plankton (ENVO:xxxxxxxx)" | depth 5 m
ACGGATTTGTTTGCTCAAGGCGACAATCGATTAGTGAACTTTAAGCGATACTACTTTATGGCAATCGCATATGCACATAATAACTTCAAGGAATACGATCCAACAGATCCGCTAGCGCTTGACGGGCAGCAAAAGCAATACATCGCGAGTAGAAAAGCGGCGTTTGGAGAAGTGAAAGTGATCGAGGTTATACCACACAACCCAAATCCTGAAGCTGAAGGAACAATTCAGAACGTGTCTTACGGATCATCTCCACAGATAACTCGTATTGACGGCTATGGTAATGGAAATCGAAACCTTGAGTTGACCGAAGATTCTAAAAATCACATTCTCACTTATGGTAAGCTGGATACTCCAACATATGATTATGGAAAAGGCCCTCTGAATGTAAAGGTGATTGATCCATTGAACGTTACAGATGGCTATTACGAATGTAAGTTTGTAAACTATTCAGCTGGGAGTAATAATGGATCTAACGGCGCGGATACAGCAAGTTGGGTTATTTACCGATATGCTAATCAAAATGGTGCATTGCTCGACTCTGTAACATCTGAGTTGACGATCCAGTCAGATAATGAACAGCTCATTCCTCAATGGGGGGTTTCTGTTCAGATCCATCAAGAGCATTACTTCTTACCAGAAGGTGCCAGTGGTGGGAAGGAGGCAAGAACTTCTTCTATGATTGAGGAGTCTATCGAATTTGCCGATAGCTCGAAAATTTGGTTGACAGGAGTTAGTGATAACGACTCATATTTCCCAACCAATTGGGTGAGGTCTGGAATTTATGACCCAGAAACAGATACGGGGGCAGAGGATTATGAATGCCGTCCGGATTTATCAAGATACTTGGACCCTTGTTCTTATCCAGATAATGTCTCGGCAGATAATGATAAGAATTTTGCTAAGCTATTGGGAGGTACAGTAGCCCCATTTAAATTGGTTGGCTATGAAGCAGATTATATGCCAATGACTTATTTTAACACATCGACTGGTCTTGCGAATTCATACCGCAACAGAGCATCGATCAGTTATTTACCAAGTGTGGATATTGTAATTACATCGGATAAGTCTAAATGGACGCGTTGCCCTGTAATTGAATTAGGTCGTGATGCTACACTAAATTTGGGTGGTGCGGAACCCGGGGCTATGCGAAAAAGTTACAGTGTCGATATTAACGGGAATCCTGAAGCGGGAACTGGTATGGGATGGTTCCCAGGTTATGCAATAGACTTAGAGTCCGGGGCAAGATTGTACATGGCATTTGGTGAAAACTCATTCCTTGGAGGAGAGAATGGAGCTGATATGATCTGGAATCCAACAGATCGATTGGTGGATGGAGTAGGAACTCCAATCATGGGAGGTGTTCAGCCAGTTTATGTAATGAGCTATAAGAACAAGGATATCAACAATGATAACCTTGCGTACAACTACAATGAGTATGTTCCTTCGTTGGCAAATAACGATGCAACCAATGATATGTATAACGATATGTTGGCTGTTGAATCGAATAATAGTACAGCCAAACGTAATTTCTATTCGAGCTTCAGTTGGTTAGCGTATCCTATGTTAGCTCCTAATCATGCTATGCATGAGACAGATGTCAAAATTAGATTGCGCATCAATAAGGAGTACAAGAACTACATTGCAACGGGAAGAAATAACGGTGCACCGATGTATTCATGGAGCATGGATGACATCAGCACTGAAGTTGGAAGTTTGGATCAGTTAACGGATGTGTTAGATTTAATTAATGTAGTACCAAACCCTTACAACGCGTACTCGCAATATGAGCGAAATAGAGTTGACTCACGTGTTAAGATCACAAACCTACCAGAGAAATGTGAGATTAAGATCTACAGTACTCAAGGTAAGCTAGTAAAGTCATTCAGCAAGGACAGTCCGGTCACTTATATCGACTGGTTACTCGTGAATAATAAAGCAATCCCTATTGCCTCCGGAGTTTACCTCATTCATATCGATGTCCCTGGAGTTGGTGAGCGTGTGATTAAGAGTTTCGTTGCAATGCGCACTGTCGATTTACATGGAACGTAGTTATGGTAAAATATAGATTTGGGGAATTGTCGTTGCGTTTTTATGCGCAATTGGCATCCGTGCTTATCAAAAAGAGGAAAGCTATTTTGTCGGAATGGAAATTCTGAAGGTTGTACCTACATCTACACGCGATTCTAAGACATAAACTCTTCCTTTATGATACTCCTTGACAATTCGTTTTACGAGTGATAGACCAAGACCCCAACCTCGTTTTTTTGTTGAATACCCTGGTTCAAAGATGTTCTTCTGTTGGTTAGCCGGAATTCCCTTACCCGTATCTTTAATGTCGATGTGAATCCATTCTGGTGAACCTTTTAAATGAACATGTAGCTTCCCTTCAGCTTCCATCGCATCAACCGCATTTTTACAAATATTCTCAACGACCCATTCGATAAGGGATGCATTATGCTTTGCGTGTAATATTTCATCAGGAGCATCCAGCGTGAACTCAACCTTATCTGAAATCCGTGGACGTAAGTATTCTACCACATTGATAACAGTGCTCGAGATATTGTCATCTTTGAGCTTCGTTTCTGATCCAATTTTCGAGAAACGATCTGTGACTTTTTCAAGACGATCTATATCCTTTTGCATCTCGGTTAATGCCATTTGGTCAACACCTTGCGCTTCAAGGAGCTGAATCCAGGCCATTAGAGAGGATAACGGCGTACCAAGTTGATGAGCCGATTCTTTTGCCATTCCGGCCCAGACCTGATTTTGTTCGGCCTTACGGAAAGTGCTAAAGATCAAATAAGCGATGATTGCGAATAGACCAATAACGGTGAATTGAATGTATGGAAAGTACTGAAGTTGTTTCAACTCTGGACTGTCTCCAAAATATAAGAAGCTTTGTCCCTCATTCTGAAAGTTCAATGTGATGCGGGTATTTTGTGAAGCTAGATCGGCAATTTTAGAATCGATTTTCGATGCATCGAAATTTGGAATATTCGTTGCAAGAACCTCTTTCTGCTCGTCATCTACGAGGAGAACAGGAACAAGTCCTTTATTGTTAACGAGGTCCTCATTAAAGCGCTGAATCAAGGAGTCACGTTTTCGCTCGTAGCGCACAATTTGCTTAGAATCGGTATACACGTAAGTCATGAAGTAGAGACCTTGATAAATATCAACTGTAAAGGAAGGATTTACTTTCGCCCATTCTTGAGATAGCTTTAAGAGTGTATCATCAATTAATTTAAAAACTTCTTTCTCCGCTAACTCGTTATGTTCTTTAGCAAATGCCGTACTATCAAAATCTACATTTCGGGCGCTTGAGATATTACCTTCATCGTCCAATGCGATAACCGGAATTCCATCATTGGCATTGATCAGCGACATTGGAAAGTCGATGTTGAGATCTGCATCAAGATTGGAAGTCGCAGCAGAAACCTCCTTGGTTGCGTTCACCCAGAGTTCCATTCGATCACGTTCTTTCTCACGCAATGCGATAAACGTGCTGTCGGTTAGCTCTACGAGCTCAATTCTTTTTTTAATGGCATCCGCCCATTGTTTCGCATGTCCCCTTTCTTGTTCAGAGACTGCAGTTACGATATTGTTCGAAAAGAAGAGTGAAGCACCTACAACCACCAACGCAAAAATCAGCAATGCAATTTTCCAAGTCTGTTTTTTCGAATATAAATTCATGAGTCATCTAAGGTACAAGAATAAATTAACCAGAGAATGAACGTTGTGAAGAGTAGATTATTTTGTGAAGGGGATCAAATAAAAAAGCCCTAATTCAGATGAATCAGGGCTTCCATATATTGTGGGATCAAATTACAAACCGAATTCGGCTTTCACTTGATCAACGTAATCTAATCTTTCCCATGTAAAAAGTTCAACATCCATTGTTTTAGGCTCTCTTCCTGGAGCAGTAAATGTTTTGCTAACTACTTCGTTAGTTCTTCCCATGTGACCGAAAGCTGCTGTTTCAGAATACATTGGGTTTCTTAATTTCAAACGTTGTTCGATGAAGTAAGGGCGCATATCGAAAATCTTAGAGATCTTCTCAGCGATTTCACCATCTTTTAAATCTACGTTTGAAGTTCCGTAGGTATCAACAAATAAACCACATGGTTCAGCTACACCAATTGCGTAAGAAACCTGAACAAGGACTTCGCTACATAAACCTGCTGCAACCAAATTCTTTGCAATGTGACGTGTCGCATATGCTGCAGAACGGTCAACCTTTGAGGGATCCTTTCCAGAGAATGCACCACCTCCGTGAGCACCTTTACCTCCATATGTATCAACGATAATTTTACGTCCTGTCAATCCAGTATCTCCATGAGGTCCTCCAATTACGAAAATTCCTGTTGGGTTGATGTGGTATTGAATATCATCAGTAAACAATTTTTGAATCTCAGGAGAACATTTTGCTTTAACTCGTCCTACCACGATCTCAACAATATCAGCTTTGATTTTCGCCAACATTGCTGGTTCCGTATCAAAATCATCATGTTGCGTTGAAACAACAATTGTATCTATTCTTTGTGGTACGTTATCGTCAGAATACTCAATAGTTACTTGAGACTTTGCGTCTGGACGTAAATAAGGTATCAAATCAAGTTCGTTGTTACGAATGTCTGACATTTCACGAAGTATCATATGCGCCAGATCTAATGCTAACGGCATGTAATTCTCAGTTTCGTTTGTAGCGTAACCGAACATCATTCCTTGGTCACCAGCTCCCTGATCTTCTGGGTTAGCTCTTTCTACTCCTTGATTGATATCCTCAGATTGATCATGAATCGCAGAAAGAATACCACAAGAGTTTGCATCAAACATGTACTCAGATTTCGTGTATCCGATTTTATTAATCGTTTCACGAGCAATTTTTTGTACGTCAAGATAAACCTCAGTTTTAACTTCACCAGCCAAAACAACTTGTCCCGTTGTTACCAACGTTTCACACGCTACTTTAGAATTAGGGTCAAAAGCTAAAAAGTTATCAATTAGTGCATCTGATATTTGATCAGAAACTTTATCTGGATGTCCTTCAGAAACTGACTCTGATGTAAACAAGTATGACATAGGGTTCTCTTATTATTGTTATTCAGTCGGCGAATTTACTAAATATATGTGTCTTACTCTTCAGAATTAATTGGAATAATCTTTGGTATGCTGTAAGCATGAAAAATAGCTACCTACTATTTGGTTTAATCGCAATGCTCGTGGTCTCATGTTCTAAGGAACAACGAATAGTAAATAAAATGGAAGGGAAATGGAATGTAATTTCAGCTGACCTACTAGGGTTTGGTGAAGTAGAGCCGAATCTGATATTTGAATTTGATTACTGTAGAAAAAGCAAAAGTGACTTTTGCGAATTTCCCATTCACGATTTTACGGCAGATGAAGTATTTGGCGGAAGCTATTCAGTGAACGAGCAAGGCGATGCGATAATACTATCATCAAGCATTGGTTTCGGCATGGATTTTAACTCATATTCGATAGAAAAGTTGAATAATAGAAGGTTGATCCTACGACATTTAAATGCCGAAATAGGAGAATGCCGTGAAATTGAGCTAAAATTTGTGAAATAGACGAACAATCGCTCTCCAACTATAAGGCAGACTACCCAAAAAAGAACTATACTTGGAGTATTCAGAGATCTTGAATATTCGATAGACTTAGAGATGATGAATTGTTAAACAGAAAAACCAATAGATGATTTCAAATAAAAAATATTTTTTCCTTTTCGCCGCGGCGTGTGTTCTCTTAGTTGCATTTTCTAATCCACTACCACCGGACGACATTGGCAATAGAGAATCACTTCTTATGGAGGCAGTGATGCAGACAATTGTCTACAATCACTACAATCCTATGCCAGTAGACAACGAGTTGTCCGAGAAAGTATACGATAGCTACATTAAGCGAGTGGATAATGGAAAGCGATTTTTCCTACAATCCGATATTGATGGATTTTCAAAGCACCGTCTTGAACTAGATGATTATGCAAAAGCGCATGATTTTGATTTTTTGGATGAATTGAATCGTGTTCATGCAAGTCGCGTTGAACTAGCAAGGGAGTATTACAATGAAATTTTGTCAAAACCTTTTGATTTCAGCAAGGAGGAGACAATCGAAACTGACGTAGATAAGTTAGGCTATGTAAAATCTGAAGAGGAGCTTCACGCTCGATGGCGAAGTTTACTGAAGTATAATGTACTTATTGAGCTCGATAGCAAACTCCAACGTCAGGAAAAGGCGCAAGAAGATAAAGATACCAACGTAGTAATTAAATCATTTGAAGAGCTTGAAATAGCAGCACGTGGTAAGGTGTTGAAAGATTACGACAGATGGTTTAAGAGAATTATGGACAGTGATAGAGATGATAATCTATCAATGTACATCAATACTTTCGCGAACGTTATTGAACCCCACACATCCTATTTTGCTCCTAAGGACAAAGAGAATTTTGATATTCGGATGTCTGGTAAGCTAGAGGGAATTGGCGCTCAATTGACACCACAAGATGGCTTTATCAAGGTTACTCGAATCGTGCCAGGTTCAGCTTCATGGAAACAAGGTGAATTAGAGGTGGATGATTTAATCCTTAAGGTTGCTCAAGGCGATGAAGAACCAGTTGATATTGAAGATATGCCGAGCGATGATGTAGTTCAAATGATCCGTGGAAAGAAAGGGACAGAAGTTCAACTTACCGTGAAGAAGAAAAGTGGACAAATTATCATCATTCCAATTATTCGTGATATTGTTGTCCTTGAGGAGAGCTATGCAAAATCTGCCGTTATTGAAGACGTCGAAGATGATGAAAAAATTGGGATTGTAGATCTAAGAACATTTTACGCTGATTTTCAGGATCCGAGTGGAAGAAGATGTTCTCGTGACGTGAAAAACGAAGTTGAAAACCTAATAGCGGATAATGTAGAAGGAATAATTATTGACCTACGATTCAATGGCGGTGGTTCGTTGATGGACGCCGTTGATATGACAGGATTGTTTATTGATCAGGGACCCGTTGTTCAAGTGAAACAAAAGACAGGAGCACCAAGGTCATTGAATGACGTAAATCCAGGAACGCTCTATGATGGACCACTTGTAATCCTTGTGAATTCATACTCAGCATCTGCTTCTGAAATAATGGCAGCAGCATTACAAGATTACGGCCGAGCAGTAATTATTGGAACTTCTCCATCTACATTCGGAAAAGGAACAGTACAAAGATTTTACGAACTAGATAAAATGGTTCCCGAGCGCTATGCTAAACTTGGACAGTTAGGCAATGTTAAAGTTACCACACAAAAGTTTTTTAGAATTAATGGAGGGTCAACTCAATTAAGAGGAGTGACACCAGACATTGTTCTGCCAGGGCTCTACAGTTATATCGAGACTGGTGAAACGAAAGAAGAATACCCATTGCCATGGACTGAAATTGAGCCAAGCACCTATGAAAGTACTCCACTCAAAAAGATGAGCGCGATTAAGAAGAAAAGCGCGGCTCGAATACAAAGTAATGAGGCACTTTCAATCATTGACGAGCGAGCGCAGTGGATTAAGGAGCAAGAATCGAATACTGAGGTTTCTTTAAACCTTAAGAAATATCAAACTCGTCAAGAGGCTTCAAGGAAAAAATCTGAAGAATATGAGGCTTTGGTAAGTGAAAATGAACGATTGAACATCCTATATAATGGTGCAGATACTGAAGAGTTTTTATCAGATACAACCAAACTTGGTAGTATGAGAAGATGGACAAAGACGCTTAAAAAAGATCCATACATAATGGAAGCTGTTGAGGTACTCGGAGATATGAACTTGTCGTTCCCATCGAGTGAGCCACGGTAATGTGCGTTCCATGTGAAAAGAAGTTCAGCGATGGTATGGACATTAGGAGTGCCATAACGAGGTTTATGAATACCCAAATATCACTGGCTAGGATGAACTTATAGGTCATGGAATGTTTTCTTTTGTCACTTTTCGATAATGATTTATTCCAGTCCCAAATAATCTTAATGAAGATGATCCATTCAGTCATGCTTATCCTATACGCAAAGTATCGAACCCAACCAAGCGTAGGAAGAATGTAAGTATGATGTGCCCAGCCAAACATAAGGTTGGTTTTATCTAAAAAGCAGTCAGCAAAAGTACATGTCCTTACTTCCTTGAACTGTGATCTAAAACAGGCTATGGGCTGCGCTTAGGCTTAATATTGAGCGGAAAATGGAATACTAAAAATGTTTATCTTCTGTGCACGAAGAATAAAACATTTTATTTTGCGGTAAGATAAAGTGAAAGTATATGATGAACTCGTTGCAAAATGCAGCAGATTCTAACGAAAAGGCAAAACAGTTCCTAATACTTCTGCGAATGGTCATATGTTTTCATTCGTAAATAAGGAAGGTGAGATCGGTTTCCGTTTCTCTAAAGAGGTTCAAGAGAAATACATCGAAGAGTTTAACTCAACTCATTTAATATCGCACAACACCGTTATGAAGGGCTACGTAATTATCCCGGAAAATATACTGAAGGATTTGGATAACGTAATTGAATGCCTAGATGAGAGCTTTGACTACGTTATGATCTTAGATCCTAAATAGGGCCTATCTCTGCCGAATGTATCCGGGTTTTCCTTTCTTCACATCGAAAATCCAAGTATAATTTCCAATGAAGTGTGATTTAAAGAATCCCTTCTTTCGGTATTCTGAGTTTGGAATATAAGCCCTGAATTTTTTGTTCAACCCACCAACTTTAGTCTGTGGCGCAACACCATCTAAAAGACAAGGAGCTTTAAACTTGTGACGTTCGAAATCACTACCATATTGCCAGATTTCTTCCCATTCTGACATCTTAATAGTACCTGATGATGCATTCTCAGGAGCGATAATATAGAATCCACCGAAGTTTATTTTGCCACGCAATTCATCAATGATTCCTAGGGCATAGGCAAAGCCCATACTATGACAAACAATAAAGAGTGTATCATTGTCTGATTTATTTGGGATCTCATTAAATCTTTGAATCAAATTACGGCCAGCAATTGTTCCATTTTCTTTCCGTTCATTGAAGCCATCTTCATTGGGGTCAAGATTAAATAGTGTTACTGTTTTTTGACTACTCGAGCTGAATAAGCCTCCTATTCCTTCATTCTTACATATGTGGTCGCTCATGTTACGACATCGTTCGGGGTACACCCCAGATAGGGTGGTGAATCCTACGAGACTTCGATGATTAGATGTAGTCACAGAAAAATGACCATCTGCGTAATAAGTCTCTTCAGGGTTAATTCTTGCCGCAAATCGCAGATTCATTTCTTTCCAGCGTTCCCAATAGTTATAGCGATCAAAATCGTAAATCATATTGCTAGACTTTGGATGTTCTAGGCCATTTTGAGTGATGTCATAGAAGTTCTCCTCTATAGTTTGTTTTGTTGATGTTGGTCTGTATCCATTTACAAAAACGAGGATTCGTTTTGCAGGATTTTTCAATTTCATTTTTGCAGTGATATCAGATCCAAGATGATTGAATATTCGCTGCGATTCTAAATTTCCGGAAGCATCAAGGTAGTTGACAACCATGTAATGACTCTGAGCTTGCTCCGAAAAATCGATTGTAGATAGAGATAATGAATCCGAATCTGAAATAAATCGACATTGCATCTTTCCATCAATCATTTGACTACTAAAATAGAGCACCTTCTTACGGCGCTTCAGTATCCATTTACCGTGTTTCTTTACCAGAAGTTGCGAACCTAACTCCTCCTCTCCTAGGAGTGGGGTTTCGTGATTTCCCTTGAGCAGTTTGAGCGTCTTCTTCATTGAAAGTCCTTCAAACTCCTTCACTTCACCTGACTCAACTTCATACATTGAGTAGCCTTTATTGATAATGAAGAAGAGTTCGAAGAAGAGAAAACTGAAAACAACGAACAGAATGAAGCGAGCAATCCAACGTGTTAGTTGCAAGTTTATTGGATTCATTTTAATCCAACGAATTGTTTTTCGACTGGCGATAATTAAGCCTATTATCATTAGAATGAAACCAAGAAAATGTAAGATATTGATGCGGTAGTCCTGGATGTGGAATAATGGCTTAAAGAAGAAGTTTGTAATGTCGAGATGGTACGAATACTGATTTCGTTTATACGGCCGTTTGATTGATTTCAAAAAGAGGTCATCCGAAATAAGAATATTCCCGTTAGCATCTTCTTCCCAAAGATAGAACGCCACCATACCACTATTAGTCCGGACATCTTCATAATCATCGTAAGGCATGTAGCTGCGACAACCCTGTTGCAAGGCATCCCATTGGGTCATGGTCAAATTGAAACCTCCTGACAGGTCCATCAAATTATTAGTTGTGGACTGACCAGGGCCGTCATTTTCCCATGAGTCTTTCAAATCTCCAATTCCGTATCCAAGTTGCCGAGCAAGTTCGATCTTAAGATCTTTGCCCGTCTTAACAAATCCCACAGACTTACTTCGGACCATGAAGCCTTGGATATCATCTTGTACAAATCCAGGAGTAATAAAAATGTAGTAAGCTGACTTAGTTGCTTTAGGGTTTGCCTCAAAGTAGGCATCCCGAATTTCTTGCATCTGTTCAGTATAGCGATCCTTTTGTTCACTGGGGTTATCGAGTAATCGCTTTGAGAACTTTTCGTACTTAAAACGGGGCTTTATACTTACTGAAAACTCGAGTTGCGCTTGGCCGTATAT
>TARA_Y100000385_G_scaffold165048_2_pt1 | contig 10713 bp, 18 predicted proteins | sample TARA_Y100000385 | Tara Oceans TARA_Y100000385 (sample SAMEA2620980) | marine metagenome | biome: marine biome (ENVO:00000447); feature: surface water layer (ENVO:00002042); material: "saline water (ENVO:00002010), including plankton (ENVO:xxxxxxxx)" | depth 5 m
TAGGGGAACATTGTAACGTCCGCCTCTCATTTCGACTACAGCCTTTTTGATGTTGACTTTTACAACAACACCTTGCTCACGTTTTGTCTTTTGCACAATCCAAACTTTGTCTCCTACTGAGATAGAACGTTTAGCATTAGACACAGATACAGAAACGATAAACTGACGTAACTCATTCAGTTGGTTAAGATCAAAATGACCTTTGCTGATTGATGCCTTGATATCGTCAAGTTTTTTATTGCTAGTGATTGACATAAACTTCTCCGTTGATTTAATTTATACAACTATTATACTAAATTGGGTACCCAATGTCAAGCCTTTTTTCAATATTTTTGACATTTTTTTAAGTCCCATTTTTCGACTACTGGAAGACCAAATTCATCTTCATCTACACAGACATACGCAACAGTCTTTTTGACTATACCATATCGATATGGAGATCCGATTGTGTCTCCTACCCAAATCTTATGGGGGAAATCTTCACACATAAAGAATGGATCATCATTGAGTGACCATTCAAAAAAGTTACCACAATCTTTCTCAACAAAAACACCAATAGGGTCCTGAGTATGAGTGTAAAATCCCATGAATTATTCCTTATGCAGTTTGAAGACGATCAGCAAGAGTGATCTTGCCAGTATAGCAATCAGCCAGATAATTGAATTGATCTATGTAATCAATATGCGAGCCAACAGTTATATCAGAATTGATGTCTGATAGATCCATGTAACAATCAGCATCAACAAAGTTCCAATTGATAGAACCGTCATTATTGATGTTTTCAGCAGTAGTAACTGCTTTGTTAAAGGCTTTTGCTAGTTGAGTATTGATTTGCATATATTTCCCTTTCCTTTAGTGTTTAATATAGTATATTATACTGGATTGGGTACCCAATGTCAAGCCTTTTTTGCAAAAAAAGTGAATTTATTTCCTCTTATAAATCAATAGATTGCATCATTTGTGTAAAAAATATGCCTTCCTACTGTGGCCACATGCGTCATTTTGCGTGACCAGTGTGGATTTACATAGTCTGCATGGTAATATTTGCTATTTTTTAGTCCATTTACACGATATCCTTCGCCCATGACATTCTGAGCAATCTCATATGATCTATCCCAATTAATCCCTTTTGGACGTGTCCAGTGTCGGGACCTTTGATTTGCCCATGAGAATTGATATCTATCTAGTACCACTTTACATACAGTATTGGGATATTTGCGACTTGCTACACGATTAAGAGTGACTTGAGCAACAGCATACTTACCGATATCGGGCTCGGTACCTGCTTCATGGAAGATATTTTTTGCTAGACAGAATACATCTATATCTTCATACAGCATTTCAGAGTTATCTACAACAATAACCTGAGGTTTCATGTCTTCAATTATCTTCGGTTCACGTACAGGAACTTCGATAATAAGAACTTCAGGTTTTTTATACCATTGGGGTTGAACATATTGCACTTGGGGTGCAGGGGCGGGGGCGGGTTCGATTAGTTTTGATATACTAAACACCATCAAAACTAAAACACAGGCTTTTATTAGAGTCTGCTTCATAGTTATCTCCTTTGCATTAGAGTAATATTATTTACTCTGTACATCAGTTTCATATATTTTACTATAATAGCCTGTGCTGATCAACAGTTATTGGGCAGACTTACTCACTTCGTTTAGCCCATGTTCTCTATCTAAGTATTTCCATTCTACCTTAGATGGATTAAATTGATCAATGTCATCAAAAATGATATCCATATCAAAAGGTCCACATGTATAAACATCTAGTTGCAATAGTGCAGGGTCTGGCTCGTCCCATACATGAACTGCAATGTGACTTGTTTCAATAACTACCACTCCAGTCACTCCTGCGTTACCTGGAATATCTACATATGCTGTGTGTGGACCACTGCATATTTTCATACCAATTTTATCTACTAGTGATGATAACCACTCTTTTACCCAATCAGGGTCTTTTGGAGCATTGTTGACTTCAGCACGGATGATGAGGTGTTTATGCTCTGGAACAACTTTTTCCATATTTTTACCTTTTAAATAATTCTTGTAAAATGGTGTAACATAATTTTGCAACGACAAAATCATATGCGGGCATATTTTTAATCGGAGCAAGTTCAACTATGTCTACTGCTACAATCTTATTTTGATAACAGATTGTCTTAATCAATTCTATTGTTTCTTCCCATAACAATCCTCCGGGTTCTGGAGTCCCTGTAGCGGGCATGATTGATACATCCAATGCATCAACATCAAACGTTAGATATATGTCCTTTTTATTTGGTGTAACGTCTCTGTGTATTCTGTGTATGTTTTCTTTAATATATTCGTCTTCACTTTTACTCATATTGCGTATGCCGAAACTATAAAGATTTGTATCTTCATTTAGTTCCATACATCTACGCATTGCACAAGCATGACTTTGTGGATTGCCTAAATAAGTGTCTCTTAAATCACAATGGGCATCGAACTGTGCGATGTCTGTATTGTAATGCTGATAAGCCTGTGATGTTAAACTATGATCTCCACCTAATATCATTACAAACTTACCGTCTTCTTTTGCTTGTTTAACAGTTTGACTGAGATCATTTGTTTTAGACAAAGTGTGTATCTTTAAATTCTCAGGATAGGGATATAATTCTACCTCTTGACTTGCACGTATAATTGCTTGAGGACCATATATTGTGCCAGTACCATAAGATACGTTTTCTTCAGTACCATACGGCACTATGAGAACATTACAGTCCTCATATGAGTAAGATTCAACGCCTAAAAAATTCATTTTTTATTGACGTATGCATAATTTGCGACAATTGGTAGAATACTACTTGCTTCTCCATATACCATTTGTGTTGCTTGATCACTAACCTTGCCCCAACTGTTTGCTTCATCTAATGTGCTACTGCTACAGGCGCCGTCTCTTACGTCTGCTACTGTAAACTGTATCGCATACTTGTGCAGAGGAACTTCATGTCCTAACATTTCAGCCGCTACCACAATGTCTTGTGCAAAGTTTTTTGGTACTCCCCCTCCAACCATAAACAGTCCTGTACTGTTTGCTTTTATTTTTAAATCTGTTAATTCCTTAAGGTCTGCTATGCTATCAATGATGCAATAATATTCTTCTTCCATTCTATGTTTGAGAAGTCCGAATCCTGCGGCACTGTCATTCAAAGCAGGACAGAAGATGGGTACGCCTGCTTCATAACATTCATTGACTAAACTGTTTGGAGTATGTTTACCTAATAGATTTAAAAACTCTCTGGAACTCATTATACTTCCTTCACTATACTGAGTTGCAATATCACAAACGTATTGATCGACTTTCTTTAAGTCTTCTTCGTAGATGTAAGTGTCATAGATTCTATCAATGCCCTGTTCTCTTAGTTCATTGTCATCAACTTTTGATGTGCCAATATAATGACTGTATCCTAATGCTTCATACAAATCCATATCAATAACACTAGCACCAGTTGCAACTATAATGTCAACCATTTTATATTTGACTAGGTCTCTATATAGTTGAAGACAACCTGCGGCTTGCGTTGATCCTGCAATCGTTAGAATGATTGTACAGTCAGGATCATCTATCATATCTTTATAGATTTGACAAGCATTGTAAATTTCTCTGGACGAAAAAGATGTGTTCTTTAATGACTCAACATAGTCTGTTAAATCTAATTTGGTAATATCAATATGTTCTACTTTTTGCATACTAATATTTATTGGCATTTCAATGACCTACACATTTTCATGTGCCCAAATCTTTTTTGATGTCTTGTTTTTGTTTCTTTCTAAAACGTCTGTTGTATTGCTGTTTAATCTTTCTTGCAACACCAGAACGAGTTAGATAAACATAATACTTACGAGCAGTAGTAAGAGCATCAAATTCATCTCCTCCCCTCAAGGGAATTCTTTCTTTTTTCTTAGTCATTTTCTTCTCCTAAAAGTTGGTGGGCCCACTAGGACTTGAACCTAGACTCTACCGATTATGAGTCGGTTGCATTAACCAGTTATGCTATAGGCCCAAATGGGGAGGGGCAGAGTGACAGGATTTGCATGTCTCAAGCATCCGGTTGAGGCTAGTGTTGTTCTAGCCGTACCCCAATTTGGCCCGCCCTCCAGGATTCGAACCTGGGACCTACTGCTTAGAAGGCAGTTGTTCTATCCACTGAACTAAGAGCGGTAAAACTTTTCCTTATGTTGATTGATCTTGGCGCGCCTGGAAGGATTCGAACCTCCGACTTCCTGGTTCGTAGCCAGGTACTCTATCCAACTGAGTTACAGGCGCGGGCTAGTATCGACTGATTTGATGTTCCTTATAAGAAAACTTCTCCAACCTTCTGCTTTTGTATCAAAGACAGCAAGACTATTTTCAGGGTTTTTTATTACCCTTTCTTTCTTTTCTTCGCCTTCTTTGACTATAACTTGAGGTAAGTTTTCTGGATGTAGTGTGCATGTCATTACACGTTCATCGCCGTTGATTTTAGTAAAAGTAACTGTTACGATATCCTCAACGAGTACATCTTTAACTTGCGATCTAAAACTGTTCCATTCTTCGTCAGTCCAATTTTGATCTGGGGTCATTATTGTCATAATTATGCCTGCTGTTTGTTTTGCTTTTCAATTAAATCACACATTTGATAATATGCAATGAGTTCTTCCCAACTAAAAAAGTCTTTTCTGATATGACACCAAAATCTACCCTTGTTAGTTGTTTTCGGTTTTTTTACTGCTTCCATTTATTCCTTAAAAAAGAGAGTCTCAAACAGTGTAAATCTTAAGATTTACCTAGCCCTTCAGCGGGCGCCTGACGAGACTCAAAGTGTTCGACACAATCCTTAGCAATCATTAGCAATTTAACGTTTTGTGTCATGTTGTGTATTATACTGTAGGTTGATCAGAAAGTAAACTATTTTGGGTAATTTATTTCTGAGAACCGTTGCCGTTAATCATGCCCATCTTTCCACCTTGTGATACGATCCTATCAACCATATCTTCAAAATCAATAGGCTTCAAGTCTGTATGCTCAACAGAGATACACAAGAATCTAGGATCAATTTGATTGCCCTGCATAACTTTACCACCATGCAAGTGACCATGTACGTTACACCCAAATCTACCTAACTGATCGGCATGAATTGGTATGTGAGTAAATACCAAACCATTAGTTACATGACAGCCTCTGATATCTTTGAACACTTCTACATACTTGTTCAACTTCAATTGGTCGTGATTACCCTTGACGAGTATTTTAATGCCGTTCATTTGCTTGACTTTCTCAAGTCCTCTGTTATTGAAAGCAATATCGCCTAGCATGTAGACTTTATCTGTGGGCTTTACAATCTCATTATGCATCTGAATCATAGCATCTTCCATATCCTCAACGGTATCGAACGGACGACATCTTGTGCCATCCGGATTTGTAAAATTGATCACGTTCTTGTGACCAAAATGCAAATCTGCTGTGAAAAATTGAGACATTTTTTTACCCTTTTAATTTATATATCATTTAGGGCAATGGTTCTTATGATAGCAATCGCCCTTTTTGATGATATGAGTCTATTATACGGTATTTTGACCCAAATGTCAAGCCTTTTTAAAAATTTTTTGCAGTCTAAAAACCTACTAAATATATACATGAACATATTAATACCAGCCGCAGGAAGAGGGTCTCGTTTTAAGGGACACTATGATCAACCTAAAAACTTAATAGACGTTAATGGCGACCCCATGTTAGTGGCAGCCGCTAGAAGTCTAGGACTAGATAGCCCAGAGAATAAGTTCATTTTCTTACTACCAGAAGATATGATCAATGATACTCATAGAGATTTGGGCACTCGTTTACAAGAGGAGTTTCCTGGGTGTACAGTACTAATTGTTGTAGGTCATACCGAAGGAGCCGCACAAACTGCAATTCAAGCAGTAAACTTTATTGAAAACGATGAAGAATTATTAATTGCAAACTGTGATCAGATTATGCATTGGGATCCTAAATTACGTGATGAAGTATTTGAAAAACTAAGAGAACATGATGCAGGTATTATTACAATTGAAAGTGATGATCCAAAGCACAGTTATTTAGATATGGTATCAGGTACGATTTTTGAAAAAGAAGTACAGTCAGGTAACATGGCGTTAACAGGACTACATTATTTTAAGAAAGGTAAAGACTTTGTAGTAAGTACTCGTTTAATGATGCAATCAGGCATCAAGTCTCAAGGTGAATACTATATAGGCCCTGTTTATAACTGGTTTCAAGGAGACGCAGGTTTTTATCAAATTATGTCTGATGATATTTCATTCATAGGCACCCCCAAAGATTTAGCAGAATACTTAGAAAAGTGATCGTAGGGAAATTATCAGACACAACTAGGGGTTGGGTCATTGGTGATTTTGAACCTAGTCTTTTAAAGACTAAGGATTTTGAAGTAGGTATTCTAACACATATCAAAGGTGAGCAATGGCCTGCTCACTATCATAAGCAAGGCACCGAATACAATATATTAATTAAAGGCAAGATGAACGTCTGCGACACTGAATTAGAAGCAGGTGATACATTTATTATCGAACCCAATGAAGTTGCTGATCCAACATTTTATGAAGACTGTACGATTGTCTGTATTAAAGTGCCAGGCGACTCTAAGGATAAGTATATTGTATGATAAAATATATATTTGATGTCGACGGTGTACTGTGCGATACTAGCCAACCTATTGATAAAGAATTCAGTTCATACTTTAAAGAGTGGGCAGAAGATAAAGAATACTATCTAGTTACAGGAAGTTATAAAGAAAAAACAATTGACCAGATTGGACAAGAGATAGTAGATAAACAACACATAGGTTTTCATTGTTTAGGTAATGCTATCTATCCCCCGGGAGGCAATGAAGTTCTTATCAATGACTTTGAATTTACTGAAAATGAAATGGAACACTTTTATAATTTTTGGACTAGAAGTAAGTACGATCAAAAACCCGAGTTTAAAACTGTTTTAGAAAAGAGACAAGGTAGTTATAACTTTTCTTTAGCAACTAGAAGCGGAGACAGAGAACTTAGAAGTCATTACATGAAACATGACAGGTTGTATGAAGAAAGACGAAACTTAATTATACAAATAAATGACAATCACCCAAGATTAGAAGCATATGCAGGTGGTAGTGTAAGTGTTGATATATGTTTGCGTGGCGCAAATAAAGGACAAGTATTAGAATTAATAAATGATGATCAAGCAGACATTGTTTTCTTTTGCGATCAATATGGTGAATATGGCATTGACACTCCGTTAGTAAGAAAGATAGATGCGTTGCCCAGAAATAGAGGAACCACTTACAAAATAAACAATGGTTACAAAGAAACTTGGGAAATACTAAAAACACTATGAGACTTATAGCACACAGAGGAAACATCAACGGGCCATCTGCACAAGAGAATCATCCTGATCATATTAAAGAAGCACTAAACTTAGGCTTTGACGTAGAAATTGATGTGTGGGTAACTGACGGAGAGATATTCTATGGGCATGATGAGCCACAATATAAAGGAACTATATTAGACTTAGATAAAAGATGCTGGTTGCACTGTAAAAATTTAGAAGCATTACGTTTCTTTAGTGGCATTGAAATGAATGAAACAAATGCATTTTGGCATCAGTATGATGATTATACATTGACAAACAAAAAATATATATGGACAAACATAGGTAGAGATTTAACTGGTCGTAGTATTATGGTTATGCCAGAAGTACAAGATGAAACATTGAAGAACACATTAAATGTAAACTGTGCCGGCATCTGTAGTGACTACGTACAAAAGATTAAAGTACTGAGAACATGAGATTAGTAGGTTGCGGAGATAGTTGGTGTTGGGGAGCAGAGTTAGTAGACCCTGCGATTGATCCGGAACCAATTATGAATTTGCCCGGGGGCGGATTTGAGAGACAAAGTGTTCCTGAGAATATAGAATATAGATTAAAAAACAGATACATCAATCGTTTTGCAGACATGATGAATGCTGATGAACTAATTGATTTAAGTGACCCGTCATTGTCAAACGATTCAATAATTAGAAGACTAACAGAATGGTTGTCTACAGAAGGGTATCTTACAGGTAGAGATACTGCGGACTTATTCATATCTATAGGCTGGACTAGTCCTGAACGTAGAGAATTTTATACTAGAAAGCCATGGCGACACAGTGATACAGGATTTAATGAACATTATATTCCTTTCGGTCCCTGGAGCATGGATCAAGACCATGAAGGAGATGAAGATTTAAATCAATTCTTTCGTTTATATTTTGATAAGTTTTGGTCAGAGTCTGAGTTTATTCATAGACACATTAATCAAGTTTGGCAGATGTCAAAAATATTAGAAATGTATAACATCAAGTTTATTATGCATCAAGCATTTTATCATCACCATGAAAAAATGATTTATCAATGGGACGATGAAGAATATGAAAAGAACTTTCATAAGATTACTCCGGGTGATAAAGCACTTTGGGAAGCAATAGATAACAAATCATTTATACGAGATACGACAGCATGGCAACATATGCTAACTAAAGGAACTGCTGAAGAAGTTTTTATTATTTTTCATCCTAGTGTTAAAGGACACAAACATTGGGCTGAATATTTATATCAACAATGTATAGAGAATAAGTTATGGTAATCAAAAAGAAAAGTAAAAAGAATCCACAAGTAGGAGACTTAATATATCACATATGTAAACTCAACGGTAGATTTGAAGGTAAAGTTGTGCAGATGTTAGCAATGCAATTTGTTTATGAAACGGTTGACAAGAACAGACGTTTTTGTTTGTTCAGAGAAGATTGGGATTACATAGATGAGTTGGCTCCTGTAAAGAAAAAGACTGTACAAAAGACAAAAAAGAAAAGACGATGAAGAAAATGAAAAACATTGCTGTAGTGTTAAGGGGACAAGTAAGAACATGGCACTTTAATGCACCAAAAGTATTTGACTTCTATGATAAAATTGCAGACAATGTTGACTATTACTTTATAACTTGGGACACGTCTAATACTGAAGGGGTTGAAGAATCCTTCAAAAATCAAAATTTAATTCATTTTCATATTCTTAGTTATTCACTGCACAATTCATTAAGAACAGAATCCTATAAAGAAGGAGACTATTACAACGGACATCTTGGCCCTCCGTTTATGAATATGATAATGTTACCTCATATTAGAAGACAAGAAAAACGTTTAGGTACAAAATATGATTGCATCTTTGATACTAGACCAGATGTTTTACCTGTAAGAAATAAAATCATTTGGGGAGAGGACGCCGGTAACGATTTGTCTGTGACTTATCCTGATCGTAACACGATATACTTTTCAGGATTAGAAATGCAAACAAATCTTAACTCAAATGAATTAGATGTTGCGATGCAAGACTGGTTTATGTATATGGGTAGTGATGAGTTTGAAATATTTAACATGCGATATCATACAGACAATTGTGTGCATCAACACAACGAAGGTCCGGGCACTCAAATAGAAATACGAGAATATGTTGTATCTAATCCTGTAGCGCCGATGACTGTTTGTGTACAAGACTGGTGCAATGCTCATATGTTGCGTCCTAATGTATTCAGACTTGATTGGTTAGATCGTAGAGATACAGAAACTGTGTTGTATAAAAGTAGAGCATGGCCTACAATGACAAAAGAAGATAAAATTACAGATTGTGAAAGATATGGTATTTCATTATCTGATTATGTTGATACTCCGTCGATCACTTGTAAGATTTAAGCAGTTCTTGTAGCACCTTAGGCTGTCTGTGTCTAACGTCTGCTTCCCACGGTAGCATCTGATAATCTTTATAATGTATGTTTATTAAATCAACTTCATAGGGAACAGTATCCCAGATAAAAATACCATCATCAGTTATCATTAACTTACCTTCATACATTTGATTTACATGTATTAGTTCATGTACTAATGGTATCATCAGATCGTTCACTCTCAACTGAGAGTTAAGTCTTATTAACTTGTTACTTTTATTATCTAATGTAGAGTCTCCATATACATTTGCAGGCATTACTGAGAATTCTAAAGTTAATGTATCAGGCAGTTGCAAAGATATAGCATCACAAATTGCTTGTGCTACTTTACACTTATTAGTATCATTATCAGTAGTTTGATAGCCTCTGGGAAATATAAAGTTTAATTGCATACATCTATTTACTGAATAAATATGATATATGGCTACGTTAACAGATTTTATAATTAACTGGGGAGATGTTGTTGAACTAGACTTCCCTAAAATGGACTTAAACAATATCAGAAAAGTCTGTGATAGCCATCCACGCTGGAAAGAATATCAAGGTCATAAGAAGCCCAACAATAGATTTGGACTAAGTGTTACAAGTTTAGATGGAAAGTTTGATGGACCTGATTTAAATAGTTTAAGAGAGTGGGAACGTATACACGGTGAAGCCTACAACGAAGCAGACTTCACTACACGAACAAATGTTTGTGCATTGCTACCAGAACTAGACGAGTATTTAAATTTTTGGGAACCTAATTTAGGAAGAACTCATTTTCTTAGATTAGATAAAGGTGGATTTTTTCCTCCGCACAGAGATAACGGAGCAATAGTTGCTGTGCCTACATTTAGAATTATGATACCTATATACAATTTTGGTATCAATGATATGAAATGGGTACAAGAAGAAAAATT
>TARA_Y100000385_G_scaffold97461_1_pt1 | contig 10710 bp, 7 predicted proteins | sample TARA_Y100000385 | Tara Oceans TARA_Y100000385 (sample SAMEA2620980) | marine metagenome | biome: marine biome (ENVO:00000447); feature: surface water layer (ENVO:00002042); material: "saline water (ENVO:00002010), including plankton (ENVO:xxxxxxxx)" | depth 5 m
TCGTGCGTCAGTGATAACATCACCAGCTAAAGCTGGCTGACCACCCCTGCCACTTTTAAGAGCATATAAAGCTATAAAATCCTTACCCTCTATCTTAATTGGCTTAAAGCCAAATTTGAAATACAAATTAGACGGCAAAGTAGCTAAGACATCTTTTCTGGCAAAATATGTTTTAAAATCCTCAACATCGTTCACATCAATATATCCTATTTCTGCTGATTGAGCCCAATTTTTACCTTCATTAGCCACATTTGGAACTAACTTACTTAAAACCGGATTTTCACGTTGAATTTCTTCTCGAGATTTCTGAACGGAATCGTTTCCGAGCGAATCATTAGATACCAATAAATCATCTCCGAATAAATCACCATCTTTACTTTTAGTGGTATCGTCTTCAACTTGTGGTTTATCATCTTGAGTATCTTCATCACCTATATTATTGAGCTGATTCACTCCATATACAATCTTATTAACTTGCTCCAAGTACTCAAAACCTTTATAATTCGGGAACACTTTCCAAAATTCAAGTTTTGCAGAACTCTGCAATAAATCTCTTACGCGTTGTGGATCATCAACACCTGGTAACTCAACCAATATTCTACCGTTATCTAAACGTTGAACATTAGGCTGTGCTACTCCAAACTTGTCTATGCGCGTACTGATGATTTCAAATGCTCTACTTATGGCACTTTCACTTTCTCTTTTGAGGTAATCAAATACTTCTTCATTGGAAGAGTTATATTCGTTTGGTAACTCCGCTTTGAGTCCTTTACCGTAAAAAATACCAACAATTTTACCATCAGGATTTTCTGCATTGTAGTTTTTAGCAAGAAGATCAACAAAATTTTGTTGACCTAAATATTCCTTTTTTGACTTTTCAAATGCAGCTAAGAAAGCTTGATCAGAAGTATTATTTGCCATAGCCTTGATTACTGCAGGTGTCTCTACTTCCAAAGTCACATTCATTCCACCCTGTAAGTCAAGTCCGAGATTAAGTTCATTTTCTTTACACTCTTGGTAAGTGAATCCCAATCCAGGAAATACTTTCTCTTGTGACATCGAATCTAAATAACGATGCTCAAAACTATCTTTTTGGACAGTTGAATTAGGATACATTGACGCAGCTTCTGATGCGGCAGATTTTTCTACAGAATCCGTAACGAAAGTAAACGAAAGCTGGTAGGCACTCGCTAATAAAAGCAGTACAGTAATAAATTGTATAAATCCTTTATTGTTCATATTTATCTAGTTTCTTATTAGATTTTTTCAAAAATTTAAAAGATGGCAAATTTAGTAGTAATAGTGGAACTTAACAATTAAAGTTTAGGTTGATTTTGGACTTTCAAAAGAGTACATTTTAAGTTGTAATATTTAAACTATTACTTCCTTAAATTTAGCAATTACATGACTAAGACAATCGTCAAAATTATCTGTATTTTGAATCACATAATCTGATTCATCTTTGTGCGGTTTTAGAAATTGATCGTAGGCAGGTTTCACATGATTATCCCATTGATACATCACTTCTTCATGAGTCATACCACGTTCTGTGGTATCTCGTTTTAACCTCCTATCTAGGGTTACATCTTCATCTGCATCAATATACAAACGATAGTCATACATAGAATTCAACCCCTTGTCTACAAATACGAAAAGACCTTCTAATAAAATAATAGGTGCCGGTTGATAAACGATTTGTTTTGGAAAAACATCTGGATTATTGAATGTGTATTCAACAATGCGAACCGTCTGACCTTTAAGAAGCTTCCTAATATCTTTCTTGATGCGTTTGAAATCAATGCCTGTTGGATGATCAAAGTTCACAATACCATTTTTATCCCTGAGTTGTTCAGATAACCCTTTGTAATAATGATCTTGAGAAATAACACACACTTGATTCTCACCAAATTCTTTGCTAATCTGACGAATAAAAGTGGTTTTGCCTGATGCACTGCCTCCAGCTAATCCAACCAAAAAAGAAGTGTTATGTTTCACGTCACGAAAGTAAATAATGTCCGAGTATGTTGAATCATATTGACCCAGTTTTTTGTTTTCGATCAAACGAAATATGTCAAATAAGACAAAATGGTTAAAATATCCGATAAAACTATGGAAACTATTTGTGTTTTTATAGTTTCCAACTATAATTTGCAGTAAATTTTGAGTGAATCTTGCAAAATATTAGACGAGGCCAAACAACTCTTTATGCGTATTGGCATCAAAAGTGTTAGCATGGATGACATTGCACAGGCACTCCATATTAGTAAAAAGACTATATATAAATCCTTTAAAGACAAACAAGACTTGGTGAATCGAGTTATTGAAGAAAAAATCAACTTTGAAAAAACAACGTTAAAAAAATATGCTAGTAGCAATAAAAATGCTATACAGCGTATGATTGATTTTAGTCGATACATTAGTCAGTCTAAAAAAAACCTAAATCCTACCATGATTTATGATATGCAAAAATTTTATCCTGATCAATGGGCAAAAATGGAAGAATTCAGAACAGACTATTTTAAGGATACAGTAAAGAAAAATATAAAACATGGCATTAAATCTGGGCTTTTTCGCTCAGATATTAATGCAGAGATTATAGCTCTCATGTACATTACTTTAGTTAGTGGTATGGTTAAACAATTTACGTCTGCAGAAAACAATTATCAGTTTCAGACCATACATTTTCAAATGGTCAGCTATCACTTACACGGAATATGTACAGAACAGGGAAGAACATACTTAACACAACACATCAACGAAATAACAGACCAATCATGAAATATCTATTATCTCTAATTATTGTAGCTAACGGCCTAATTGGATTTTGCCAAAACTCTGAGGTGCTATCTTTATCTCTTGATAATGCCATTACATTAGCCAAACAGAAAAATACCCAACTATTGAATGCGAGTCTAGACGTTAAACACGCAAGAACCCAGGTGAGTGAAGTGTTATCTATTGGGTTACCTCAGATTGATGGAAATGCTGACTTCAATCACACTTTTGAAGTTCCGACTCAAATTATCCCAGGAGATTTTGTGGGTCAACCTGGCACAAACATAGCCGTTCAATTTGGGGTTCCTTTTAATGCTAATGCAAGCATTGGAGTGAGCCAATTGCTATTTGATGGAACTTTTTTTCTTGGTTTAAAAGCATCTTCTGAATTTATAAAAATTAGCGAATTAAGTGCATCTGCAACTGAAATTGATGTAAAAGAAGCAGTTGCCAAGGCTTATTACATGGCATTAATTGCAGAGCAAAACTTAGAACAACTGAAAACAAGTTACAAAAATATGGTACAGCTTCAATCCGAAACTGAAGCAATGTACAAGGCTGGTTTTGCAGAAAAATTAGACGTCGACCGAATTATTCTTGCAGTTTCTAATTTGAATGTAACCTTGACTCGAGTAACTAATCAAACTATACTTACTCAACAACTTTTATTAAATACAATTGGGATAAATATTAATCAAAAAATAGAGCTAACCACTCCGTTACCTTCAACTGTCGAGAATAACCTTTCTTCTTCAAACTTTGATCCTCATAGCCGAATAGAAATAAAAATGTTGGATCAGCAACAACTATTAAACGAACTCGATTTAAAAAGATACAAAGTAGGGTATATGCCAAGTTTATATGGTAACTTTTCGTATGGTTCAAGTACGTTTGCTGTTGAAGATCAGTTTTCTGACCTAGGAAACGATTGGTATGAAAATGGCAGGTATGGAGTTGGACTTAAACTGCCCCTTTTTGATGGCTTCTATAAAAAATCAAAAATTGATCAAGCCAAGATAAAAATCAAAAAAACTGAAAACACTAGAATTCAAGCTCTAAGGGGCATAGACTTAGAATTAAATCAAACAAAAAATGCATACGAAGAGGCTCAAAAAACGCTTGAACTTCAAAAACGAAATAAAAGGCTTGCTGAAGATATTTACAAAACAACTTCCCTAAAATTTAGAGAAGGTGTTGGTAGCAGTTTTGAAATGATTACAGCAGATAATGAATTCACACAAGCCAAAATTAATTATCTAAATGCCTTATATGAACTAAATATTGCTTACGTAAACTTAAAAAAAGCATACGGTATATTATAACTAATAAAAACATCAATCATTAAACACTAATCACATCTACATGAAAAATATATCAATCCTACTCATAATTCTTTTAGCTACAGCATGTGGCAAAAAAGATATAACTGAAATTCAACACAAACAAGAACAACTAACTCAAAAAGAGAAAGATCTAGTTACACTTAAAAAAGAAATATTGGATCTCAAACGAGAAATTCAGTCGTTAGATACCAATGCACGAGATAATGCTATTGCAATAATGGCAACAGAAATAAAAAAAGGCGTTTTCAAAAATCCATTTGAAGTCCAAGGTATTGTCAAATCGGATCGAAATGTACTCGTTTCGCCTGAGGTACCTGCAAAAATTGTTCGTCTACATATTAAAGAAGGTCAAAAAGTCTCAAAAGGTCAAGTAATTGCAACATTAGACGGCAGCACAGCAAATGCTCAAATAAACGAATTAGAGGGGAGCATGGAACTTGCAAAACTCAATTTCGAAAAACAAGAGCGTCTGTGGAATAAAAATATAGGCAGTGAAATGCAGTACCTTCAGGCAAAAAATCAATATGAACAATTGCAAAATGCTATCCGAACTGCACAAACACAACTAGGAAAATATTCGCTTCGTTCTCCAATCAGTGGAACTGTTGATGAAGTCATGGCCAATGAAGGAGAATTTGTTGGAAGTATGACTGGTGGACCTGTTGCTCGTATCGTAAACTTGAGTGACATCAAAATTGTAGCATCTGCCTCGGAAACTTATTTGGGCAAATTAAAAGTTGGACAAGAAGTTAGTCTTTTTTTCCCATCCATTCAATTAAAAACCACTGAAAAAGTATCTGCCATAAGTAATGTGATTAATCTAAACAACAGAACTTTTTCATTCTATGTAAAACCAACCAAGTATATCAAAATGATGAAGCCTAATCTGCTAGCAATGATAACTGCCCACGATTATGAAGCAAATGACGCAATCAGCGTTCCTACAAAGTTGATTCGAGTAGCCAACGGTCAGCACTTCATCTATACTATAAAAACAAATGGTAATAAGAGAATTGTTCAAAAAAGCATCATTCAAATTGACAAGCAATTCCCCAACAAAACAATCATCAAATCAGGACTTATACCTGGAGATATGTTGATAACTGAAGGTGTAAACTCAGTAATTGTTGGCGATGAAGTAAAAATTATTACTGAATAATTTAAATCAAAATCATGTCAAAAAAAATCAACGAGATCATAAAAGAATTCAAGCTTTCATCGTGGGCTGTTAATAATAAAATATCAGTCTATGTTATCATTGGTATTATCACTTTTATTGGTATAAATAGTTATGATTCTATGCCAAAAGAAAGTTTTCCTGAAGTTAAACAACCCATTGTTTACATTAATACTGCCTATCCTGGTAATTCACCAGTGGATATAGAAAACTTGGTATCTAGACCAATCGAAAAAGAGATAAATACAATCTCTGGACTTAAAAAATTAACCAGCACCAATATTCAAGATTTTTCAATCATTGTAGCAGAATTTGAGCTGAGTGTTAAGGGAGAAAAAGCGGTATTAGAGGTCAAAGATGCTATCGATCGTGCTAAAATTGATTTACCTAATGATTTACCAGCAGACCCAAGCGTCATGGAAATGGACTTCTCTGAATTTCCGGTAATGAACGTAAATGTATCTGGTGATTATCCTCAAAATAAACTCAAAGAATATGCTGAATACCTTCAAGATGAAATAGAAAACTTGTCAGCTATTTCTTCGGTAGATATTACTGGACTTTCGGAAGAAGAAGTTGAAGTTTCGATAGACCGAGTAAAAATGGAGGCTTTAGAAATTTCATTATATGATGTAGAAAGTGCCATCGTAAATGAAAATGTAACCATGTCTGGTGGCGATATTAAAAGTATCGAAGGTTCAAATATTACTCGAAGAAACATCCGAATTGACGGGGAATTTAAGGACTGGAGAGATCTTGAAAATATTATCATCAAAAATGAGTTTCAAAACATCGTCTATCTGCAAGACATCGGAACTGTGAAATTTGGCCAGAAAGAAGCTACCAGTTACGCCAGATTAAATAGTAATCCTGTTGTGACTCTAGATATCAAGAAAAAGAGTGGGGGCAATCTAATTGAGGCAGCAGCGAGTATTCAAAATATTGTTAAGAAAGCTAAAGCTGGAATCTTCCCAAAAGATCTAGATGTTGTCATCACAAATGACCAAAGTAAAATGACCAAAAACATGATTACTAATTTGGAGAACAGCATAATCATGGGTGTTCTCTTAGTAGTAGGTGTACTCGTCTTTTTCTTGGGAGTAAGAAACTCATTATTTGTAGGAATAGCCATACCATTGAGTATGCTCATGGGGATAGCAATGTTAAATTTCAGTGGAACTACACTGAACATGATGGTTCTTTTTTCCTTAATTCTAGCTCTTGGGATGCTGGTTGACAATGGGATTGTAATTGTCGAGAATGTCTATAGACTATACTCCGAAAAAGGAAAAACGAAAGATCAAGCTTCTAAAGAAGGAACAGGTGAAGTTGCTACTGCAATTATTGCATCAACAGCCACTACGGTTGCGGCTTTTATTCCGCTAATGTTTTGGCCAAGTTTGATGGGTGAGTTTTTCAAATACCTACCTATTACATTAATCATTGTTCTTTCCTCTTCGCTATTTGTTGCTCTTGTTGTAAACCCAGTACTTACCTCTGATTTAATAAAAATTGGAAACTCTGAACGATCCGCAAAACGTAAATTTTGGATAAGAAATGGTATTCTATTTATTATATCAATTTTACTCTACATCGCCTCTGCTGGTGTTTGGGGAGGACTATTTTTAGCTGCCGTAATTATATCTACCCTTAACCGATATGGACTTACTCCAGGTGGAAACTGGTTCATGCAAAAGATGATGCCTCGCATCGAAAATAAATATGCTCAGTTCATCAAATATGCTCTTACTGGATGGAAACCCATTCTATTTATGATTGGTATGATTGTAGTTTTTATAGTCTCCATTATGACTTTTGCACTAAATCCTCCGCCAATTGTATTTTTCCCAGACAATCAACCCAATTATGTAAACGTATTTATTGAGACACCTCTTGGAACAGACATAGAAACAACCAATGATATCTCTAAAGAATTAGAAGACAGAATTACCAAAGCTGTACAAAAAGATAGTGTCATTATTGAAGCTATATTAACTCAAGTTGGTGAAAAAACTGCCGATCCAAACGGAGGAACTCCAAGCATGGGGTCTTCTCCTAACAAAGCTCGTATTACAGTATCATTCTTCGAATATGAAAAGCGTGTGTTCTTATCTGATGTAAATACATCGGATATCATGAGCAACATAAAAGACGCAACTAAAGATTTTCCAAAAGCACAGATTACCGTTGGTAAAGATAATATGGGACCACCTGTTGGTAAGCCAATCAATGTGGAGGTTAAAGGAGAAAATTACTTAACCTTAATCGAAGAAGTTGAAAAAATTAAAAAGAAGATGGAAGACGCTAATCTAAAAGGAGTTGACCAACTCAAAACAGACTTAGAATTAGGTAAGCCGATGCTCGAAATTTCCATTAATCAAGAATCAGCACGAAGATTTGGACTCAGTACCATGCAAATTGCTGGGACGATCAGAACTGCATTGCTTGGCAAGGAAATATCTAAGTACAAACAAGGTGAAGACGACTACAAAATTCAACTGCGATTCAAGGACGAATACAGATACAATTTAAATAATCTACTAAATACTAGAATAACATTCCGAAACCCTGCAAATGGTCAAATAAGTCAAGTACCTATCTCTGCTGTGGCAACAGCAAATTACAACTCTACCTATGGATCTATCAAGCGTAAGGATATGGATCGTGTAATTTCTATCTATTCTGAAGTAGAAGAAGGTGGAAATGCCAATGAGCTTGTAGCTCAGTATAAAGACTTATTGGCTGATCATGAAATTAGCGATGGGTATGAATTCAAATTTACAGGAGAACAAGAAGAGCAAGCAGAGTCAATGGCTTTTCTTGGTGGAGCTATGCTAATTGCTGTATTTCTAATCTTCCTAATTATCGTTTCTCAATTCAACTCCATAGCTGGGCCGTTCATCATTTTATTATCTGTTGTCATGAGTACTGTAGGCGTATTTTTAGCCTTTTCAATTACTCAGACTACATTCTCCGGCATGATGTCTGGCATAGGAATTATATCTCTGGCTGGTATTGTGGTGAACAATGCAATTGTTCTAATTGATTATACAAACCTACTTAGACTAAGAAAAAAAGCAGCCAAAGGAATGGATCAAAAAGAAGTACTTAGTATTTCAGAAATAAAAGAAACTATTATAGAATCTGGCCGAACTAGACTAAGACCTGTTTTACTGACGGCAATTACTACTGTACTTGGATTATTCCCGTTAGCTATAGGGCTAAATATAAATTTTGTAGGTCTACTAAGTAGCGGAAATGCGGAGTTATACTGGGGTGGACAGAATGCAGACTTCTGGGGTCCCATGGCATGGGCTGTTATTTATGGTTTGATTTTTTCTACCTTTTTGACATTGGTGATAGTACCTGTAATGTACTACCTCACCGATCGATTGACCATTTCAGTTAAGCAGATGGTGGGTAAAGTTTTCTCTAACTAATGAAAACAAATTTTTTAAACCCCACATCCTCTTAAATTTGTATAAAATGAGAAAAGAAAGTAAAAAATTCTTACGTGATTATTTAAACGCTAATGCACCTACTGGTTTTGAAACAGCAGGACAAAAGGTTTGGCTGGATTATCTGAAGCCTTACATCGATGATTATGAGGTGGATGTTTATGGATCTGTAGTTGGTGTTATCAACCCGGGTAAAAACTATAAAGTAGTATTAGAAGCTCATGCTGATGAAATTGCATGGTTTGTGAATTATATTGATGAGAAAGGATATATCTACGTCATCCGAAATGGTGGAAGTGATCACCAGATAGCTCCAAGCATGCGAGTAAAACTACACACTAAAAAAGGAAAAGTTGATGGAGTGTTTGGTTGGCCTGCCATCCATGTTCGTAATCGAGAAAGAGAAGAAAAACCCTCATTAAAAAACCTTACTATAGATGTGGGTGCTGCCAATAAAAAGGAAGTACTCGCCATGGGAATTGATGTTGGAACAGTGGTCACCTTTGATGCTGAAATGATGGAACTTAATAAAAAGTATGTTGTTGCACGGGCTATTGATAATAGAGGTGGTGGTTTCATGATTGCCGAAGTAGCAAGAATGCTCAAAGAGAACAAAAAAGAACTTCCCTTTACACTTTACATTGTAAACTCTGTTCAAGAAGAAATAGGTCTTCGTGGTGCGGAGATGATTAGTCGAAGATTAAAACCTAATGTAGCAATTGTAACGGATGTAACTCATGATACACAAAGCCCCATGTATAATAAAAAGGTTCAAGGAGATACATCGTGTGGTGGTGGACCAGCGGTAACAACTGGACCAGCTGTACAAAATAATCTTCTCCAGCACATCATTGACGTAGCTGATAAAAATAAGATAACACTTCAAAAACAAGCGGCAAGTAGAAGTACAGGAACAGATACAGATGCATTTGCGTATAGTGACATTGGTGTAGCTTCAGCTTTAGTATCTCTGCCCCTTAAATACATGCACACCACAGTTGAGACTGTAGCATATACAGATATTGAGAATTGCATTCAATTAATGTATCATACAATATGCTCTCTAAAAGCAGGGCAAGATTTTAGATACTTTAAGTAAATTAAGAAACAATAACAAAAAAAGAGGCTTCCGAAATTGGAGGCCTCTTTTAGTTTATCATTAAAAGAAGATTATTTTTCGTCTTTTTTATCTTCTTTTTTTGGAGCTGCTTTCTTTGCAGGTGCTTTCTTTTTAGCAGCTGGTTTTTTCTCAGCAGCTTTTGCTTTCGCTTCTTTTTTTGGTGAATCTTCTGTAGATGCCTCTTTAGAAGTAGTTTTTTCTTCTACAACAACAGCATCTTCAACTACAGGTGTAGCTTCTTCAGCTGATACAGCTTCGGTAGTCATAGCTTCTGCAGGTTTATCTGTTTTCTTACCTCTACGCGTACGCTTAGAACCAGATTTAGCCTTAGCTTTTGAAGATTTAGCTTCAAGCATTGCTTCATTAAAATCAACAAGTTCCATCATGCACATATCAGCATTATCACCTAGACGATTGTGTGTCTTAAGAATACGCGTATATCCACCTGGTCGGTCAGCAACCTTAGGAGCAATGGTTGTAAATAGTTCATTCACAGCATCCTTGCTTTGAAGGTATCCAAAAACTACTCTTCTTGAGTGTGTGGTATTATCTTTAGATTTAGTAATCAAAGGTTCTACATAAACTCTTAAAGCTTTTGCTTTTGCAGTTGTCGTAAATATACGTTTATGTGTAAGAAGTGAAGCTGCCATATTACTAAGCATTGCTTCTCTGTGTCCTTTTTTTCTACCTAAATGGTTGAATTTTTTCCCGTGCCTCATTTTCTTTATCTATTATTCGTCTTCAAGGTTATATTTAGAAACATCCATACCAAAGTTTAAGCCTTTATCTTTAACAAAATCTTCTAATTCTGTAAGCGACTTCTTACCAAAGTTTCTG
>TARA_Y100000385_G_scaffold291808_1_pt1 | contig 10705 bp, 10 predicted proteins | sample TARA_Y100000385 | Tara Oceans TARA_Y100000385 (sample SAMEA2620980) | marine metagenome | biome: marine biome (ENVO:00000447); feature: surface water layer (ENVO:00002042); material: "saline water (ENVO:00002010), including plankton (ENVO:xxxxxxxx)" | depth 5 m
CCTTGATCAAAGATCAGTTCTGACGACACCCTAGAGTCTATGCAACTTAATACTGTTGCAAAAGGGAATTGTCCTTTGCTTGTGTCCTTTACTTGTGTATTTAAGTTTCTATTAGCTTTTTGACTATTTACAAACCTTTCATTTCCAGCTTTAAGAATGTCTAGAGCTATCTTTGGCGAAACAGATTCTTGAGTGGATTTGGTTTGTGTTATGGTGTTGAATTCTAATATATTCATTTTTATATTTTTAAATGTTATCAATAATAATTGGCTTATGCGGCCTTTGGTCCAAGTTTGAAAAATTCGATATAGCTATTTGGATTGACTACTGTTCCCCTTTCTGAAATTAACTTTACATCTATATCTCTATTTCTAGCTTTTAGATTGAAATCTTCAAGAATTTCAACAATATCATTATCCAGATATCTGGTTTTTGTCACATCCAGTTCTAGATATGACTCTCTTTGTAGCTGGTCCAGTTCTTTGAGGATTGCTCCTTTGTTAAAAAAAGTCACTTCTTCAGCAAGAGTCATTTTGACCTTTCTCTTTCCATTACTCTTGTCCTCAATATGCAGAAAATGAGAGTTTTGGTAACTCTTAAATAAAATAACGATGACTCCTACGGCTAACCCTAATCCTATACCAATCAATAGATCAGTGAAAATGATGCCCAATACAGTCACAATGAAAGGCACAAACTGCTTCCAACCCATTTCATACATGATTTTAAACAATTGAGGTTTTGCCAGTTTGAATCCTACAATTAAGAGAATAGCCGCTAAAACAGATAGAGGGATCATATTCAAAATCCCAGGTATAAGTACCACAGAAAATAAAAGAAGAAAACCATGAATAATTGCCGACATTTTTGACTTGCCATTAGACTGAATATTCGCAGAACTTCTGACTATCACCTGAGTAATAGGAAGCCCCCCTATCATGCCAGAGATAATATTACCTGTACCTTGCGCTAACAACTCCCTATTGGTAGGTGTTACTCTCTTTCTAGGATCTAATTTATCAGTTGCCTCTACACATAATAGAGTCTCCAAACTTGCAACAAGAGCAATTGTAAATGCCGTAATCCAAATAGCTGGATTACCTATCTCTGAAAAATTCGGTAGGCTAAATTGTCCAAGAAATGATGAAAAATCCTCAGGAACTGGTACACTTACTAAGTTATCATTTGTTATTGCCAAAGTGGAATGTCCTGTCGTCAAATTATAATATAGGATTCCCAAGCCTACAGCGACTAAAGGGCCTTGTATTATCGTAAATATCTTCCCTCTTTTGCTCAAAATTTTATCCCAAAGCAATAAAACAGCAAGTCCGATTATGGCAATCACTGTAGGCCCTAAGCTTATATTTTGAAACATCAGAAGAATCTCAGAGAAAGTATTTTGCCCATCTACTTGCAAGAAAGCAAAATCACCCTCTGGATTAGAGTCATACCCAAAAAAATGAGGGATTTGCTTTAGAATGATAATTATACCAATCCCTGTAAGCATTCCTTTAATGACAGAAGAAGGAAAGTAATATCCAATGATTCCAGCTTTGAGGAATCCAAAGACCATTTGAATAACACCACCTAAGACAACTGCCAAAAGAAAGTTTTCATAACCTCCTAATGCACCAATTGCGGTCAATACAATTGCAGCTAGTCCGGCTGCAGGGCCACTTACTCCTATTTGTGATCCACTTAGAGAACCCACGACTATTCCTCCCACAATACCTGCAATGAGGCCACCAAACAATGGAGCTCCACTTGCCAATGCGATACCTAGACATAATGGCAAAGCCACGAAAAACACAACTATACTTGCAGGAATATCACTTTTTATATTATGGAATATTCCTTGCGAATTATTTTTAGACATATTATTATATATTATATGTAATTGTCTCATTAAGAATACAATAACTATGATTTTCTTAATGAAAGTCTTAAATACTATGAATAGAAAAATGATTGAGAATGATAAACTAAATCTGCTCTGGAGGAGGTGTTTGGATATCTGGATATATATTTTGAAGGATTGAAAAGTTATACATATCTAAATCAAGTGAAGAAGACAGATCACTTGATGGATCTTCGTTTTCATTCAAAAGAATAAGGTTTTTCTTATCCTTCTTTTTGTCTTTTTTCGATTCAGAGCTTTCTGTCCATTCAGTAATCTCATTTTCCATTAGCATAGGAAGTTCCATCAACATACTTACAGAAAGTAATGATAAAAGAAGTACAGATAAATATTTTCTGAATTGAGTTGTTCTCATCCGAGTAATGAACTCATTTCGAAAAAAAATGTTTTTGAGAATCAAAGTTTTTTTGCAGCATGAAAGAGACTCTAAGCAAAATTTAAAATATATCCCAATACTCCACCTCCAACAATAATCCATAATGGATTAATCTTCTTAACAAAAAAATAGACCACAAAACTTACAGTTGCAATTATTATAGTCTGCCAAGAAACCAAAATACTTTCTGCCATTTTAAATGTCACGGCAATCATTACAGCAACGGCCGCAACATTCACAGCTTCTAAAAATGAAGTAAGTTGAGGGTTTTGTCTAATCTTTTTAACAATAGGGTTCAGTAACCAGACGTAAAAAAAAGATGGAATGAATATACCTAATGTAGCCAGTACCGCACCAGATATTCCTCCTACTTTGTAACCAATAAAAGTAGCTGTGGATAATACTGGCCCAGGAGTAATCTGACCGATAGCAATAGCTTCTACTAAATCAGAATGTGTCAGCCATCCCAAGTTATCTATCAACTCTCCATCTAGATATGCAAATAAAACATAACCACTACCAAAGAGTACCGCTCCGACTTTAAGAAAGACAAAGAATAGCTTCAATGGAGTATATGAAGCTGAAGTGACAATGAGAGCTGGTAATATAGCTAATACATTCAGTCTCTTAGATGGAATGAGCATACTTAAACAAAGTGCAATAAAACCTGCAGCGAGAATTGCCAAAATCTCATTAATCCCGAGAAGAGATGCAATAAGTACTATGACTCCAATAGCAAGTAGGAGGTAGTTTTTAACTGCTTTTTTACCCAACTTGAATATGGCTCCTGCAATAAAAGAAAGCACAGATGCTTTGATGCCGGCAATGATAGGTGCTGTCCATGCCAACTGACTGATATTCTCAAAGAATATGGCTACCAGAAGCGTAATCAAGACTGCAGGAAAAATAAAGCTCATTCCTGCTACAAATAAGCCTCCCACTCCTGCCCTGTGATATCCGCAATGCATGGTCATCTCTGTAGAATTGGGGCCTGGGATTAGGTTTGTAGCCCCCATATAATCTAGAAACTGTTCAGTAGAGAGCCATTTTTTGCGCTCTACAAGATCATCCTGCATCATTGCAACATGAGCAGCTGGTCCTCCAAAAGCTATAAACCCTAACTTAAAAAAATATTTGAAGACGTCCTTTAATTTGGAATTCATAGATCAGATTCTATCAATATTCAGAAATCAAATTTCGCCAACAATGGCCTCATTTATATTCATAACATGATCCCCTATTTTCTCCAAAAGAGAAAATAGATTATTGAATAATCTCGATGATTGCACATTGTATCCAGATTTGCCAATATTATTCAAGTCATAATCTCTTAACTCATCTCTCTTAGTATTGATCTCACCTTCTATTTGCATTGCTTTATCTAATGTAACAGATTCATATCTTGGCTTACTAAGATTATTTACCAAGACTTCAAAAGACTTGTCTATTAGATCCAACATTCCATTGAGCCCTTCTAATTGATCCTTATTAAAAGACAAATCAGATTCAATTTTTCTCTCATAGATCTTTGAAGTCTGATAAAACACATCCCCTATTCTCTCTAGGTCATTACATATATTTATCACACTTCTGAGTTTGGCACTTGTAAGTGGAGTGACTTCCTCTTTTGCCAATTTCGTGATGTACTCAGTGATATCTACTTCTAATTGATCTGTAATTTCCTCATACTTCCTTAATTTTTTAAGCATTTTATTCTGCTTCTTACTAGAAAGTGCTGGTTGCATCAACTTCCTCAAATAATCCGTCATACGAGCAGTGACCTGTCCGAAATGAGCAGTTTCCTTTTGAAGCTCAATAGTTGCTAATTCTGGTGTGAGAGTTGTTGTAGAGATAAATTTAAGACCAACCTCTTCATCATCTTCAGCCGTCGGTTTGACACTCCATATAGCACCTTTTACAAGCCAAGGAACAAATCCTAATAGCAAAAGAACATTTATAAGATTAAAGAATGTATGAAAAGCTGATAGTCCTATCGGCATATCTTCTGGAGAGGTATAGGGATTTCCTATTCCAAATACATTTTCTACAAAACTGGCAAGGAATGGAAGAATTACTGGCATTAAAATTACCATCCATGTGACGCCAATAATGTTGAACATTGAATGAATACGGGCTGATCGTTTAGCATTTGTATTTCCAACAATAGATGCTAATTCTGCAGTAATAGTAGTTCCAATATTTTCTCCCAAGATCATGGCAGCTGCTACATCAAAAGGTAACCATCCCTGAGCACACATCGTCAATGTTACAGCCATTGCAGCACTACTGGATTGAACTATAATAGTCACTAAAGCTCCAACCAACACAAAAAACACTCTTGAAAAGAACCCCCATTCAGTAAAGCTCTGTAACCAATTCAAAGCATCTGTATTATTTTTTAAATCTGGAACAGCACCTTTTAAATAACTCAACCCCAGAAAAAGAATGGCAAATCCAATAATGAATTCTCCCCAATATTTGAATCTGGTTTTATTTGAAAAAAGCATGGGTAGGCCTACTGCAAATAATGGTATTGAATATGCACTCAATTTAATTTTAAAGCCTAAAATTGATATTAGCCATCCAGTGACTGTGGTACCAATATTAGCCCCCATCATCACACCAGCTGATTCTACAAGAGACAATAACCCAGCATTCACAAAACTCACCGTCATTACTGTAGATGCCGAAGATGACTGTACCAATGCAGTTACCAAAAACCCAGTAAATACACCGAGGTAACGATTTTTAGTCATTGTTCGCAATATTGATCTCAATTGAGATCCTGCTGCTCTTTGTATACCTTCACTCATCATCTTCATACCAAAAATAAAGAAGGCCAGTGACCCTAATATTTGTAGAATTGATCCTATTCCGATACTCATAATCTAAATTTTAGTTGGTTTTATACATCAGTTAAAAGTGCATATCCGTTTGAAATCTGAAATATTTAAGATCTGCACCACCGTCTACATTTCTATAAGTGTAATCCGTTTGAACTTTTAATTTATGGCCTACTATATACTTTGAAATACCCATGGTGTATTCCTTTTCAGCATTTGCAACATTGATATCAGGATTATTAGTAGTATATCTCATCGTGAACTCCCAATTAGAAGGAAGGTTATATCCTGCTACTACATTTACTGCATTTCCGGTGTAGAATGTCCCTATATTATTACCCTCATTGTCAAATACGGATGGAATTTCGTCTCCAGTATCTCTCTGAGCATACTCAGCCATGAGAGTCAAGCCTTGGTACTTAAACATCATATCAAGAAAAAATGTATTGAGGTCTTTTCCAAAATATGATCCTGATTCATCAGTAATAAAGCTCCCGCCTCTTCCTCTAGATCGCACAGCATTGTTATTATTGTCATAACTCATTGCAAGTGAAAGTTTAGGAGTACTTTCTCGCTTGGTGGCTCCACCTTTGTAATCACCTTTACTCTCAAAAGCACCAAAAGGAAATAATTCCATTTTAAAAGCATATCCATATCCATCAAAATGGCCAGCTGTCACATTTCTTCCTTCACCACCAGTGATGGCAAAAGTTTCCTTTACTAAAAATTTATTTCCTATCAAATGATGATGAAGTAGCTGGAATCCCACATCACGATCTGTAGTATATCTACTGTTTAGTCTAGATCGATCTACTAATTGTAGGTCTCCAGATGAAATTACTCTTTCCCTATTTCCAGGTAACTTTCTTTGTCCAAAAAGGATAGACCAATTTTTATAAAAATTGTAACTCAATGATGCATCTAAAATGAGGTTAGCTGCCTCACTAAATTCAGAACCACTACCTCCTGAAAGATCTCTATTTGAAAGTGATAGCTCTGCTTTGAATTGAAGTTTTGGGTTGAGGATAAATCCTCCAAACTTCAACCTTGATCTTCTGATGAAGAATTTTGCATTCTTTTCGGAAAAATCACCTGTTGAAACGTCCTCCTTCCATTGGTGATCAAATAAGGTTTGGATTCTGAATCCAACTTTCATTTGATAAGATGAATCTTTTCCATTGATGGTAATCCCTTTACCAAATTTATCAGCACTAATTTGACTACTTACGACTAAGGAAATAAAAATCAAGAGGATGCTGAGAAACAACTTTTTCACTGCCCAAAAGTATTTTGCCCAATATTAAGATAATGTTATCAATTAATACTCGATGTGCAAATTGAAAAAAAAGGTAAAATAGCGATATTAAAATAATAGGACATAGAAAAGCCCTTACAATTCTGTAAGGGCTTCCTTCAATAAACGTCCTACATGAAGAGGCAAACCCTCTCATCTTATATAGCAATAATTATTTGGGCAAAACTACTTCATCAATGACATGCACATATCCATTAGACCCTTTCAAATCAGTAGCTGTTATCTTTGAAATTCTTCCTTTTTCATCTTTTAAAATGACATGATTGCCTTTCATAGTAGCAGTGAGAGTCCCGCCTTGTACAGTTTTCATGGTGAATTTTCCACCTGATGCATTCATAGCTGCTATAAGGTTTTCTGCTGAGACTTCCGCTGGGATGACATGATAAGTAAGGACATTGACCAAATCACCTTTATTTTGAGGCTTCAATAAAGTTTCCACTGTTCCTGCAGGTAGCTTTTCAAAAGCCAAGTTTGTGGGAGCAAATACGGTGAAAGGGCCGTCGCTTTTAAGGGTCTCTACCAGGCCAGCTGCCTTTACTGCTGCTACTAAAGTAGTATGAACATCAGAAGATATCGCAATATCTACAATGTCATCATGGGATCTAGAATATGACATGACTTTAGTCTTTTTATGACATTGAGCCAACACTGCTGATGATGCGAAAAGTGAAACCAAAAAAAATGAAACAAATATCTTTTTCATAATGATTAAAAGTTTTAATTAGATAAATAATTGAATTACACATCTACATACCAGAAAAGTCTCTACTTGGATTTTTTTTGCAACTATTTATTTTAAAATGAGTTATCCATATGCTCATAGCATGAAAGACTAACATCATTATTACATATGGAAGAGTCTCATTATCAAAGACTTATCACAGCATTAAAAAAAGGAGAAGAAAAAGGCATAACCGAAATTTATGATCTTTATGCTGATGCATTATTTGGTGTGATTCACCGTATAGTAACAGATGAAGGACAGGCATCAGATTGCTTGTAGGAAGTATTTTTAAAAATTTGGGAGAATGGAAAGAGTTATGACTCTGATAAAGGGAGGCTTTTCACTTGGATGTCTAGAATAGCAAAAAACACTGCGCTAAATGTAATAGAAAGTAAGGGATATAAAAATCAGAAAAGAATCCAAACAGATGAAAAAATTGTATCTATTAATGAGAAATATTCCACCACAGATAAGTCTGAATGGATGGACCTAAAAGGAATAGTAAATCAGCTGCCTGAGAAATATCAAGAAATTATTTTCTATTGTTATTTCAAAGGATACACACAAAAAGAAGTAAGTGATGAGCTGAACATTCCACTTGGTACAGTGAAGACAAGAATAAAAGATGCTCTTAAGAAATTGAGAACGATTTATAATTATGAATTTAAAAACATTGCCATCCTTGTGATGGTATATTGGTTGTGTTGCTAAAGCAAGGAAGGTATGGATAAAGAAAAGATACTACAGTCCAATCTATTAGAAAAATACGCTGCTGGAATTGCATCCAAGATGGAAGAAGATATGGTGCATCAGGCTCTGAGTTTATTCCCTGAATTGAGATCAGAACTAAATCAAATAGAACTGTCACTTGAGAAAGTAGCAACAGAAAATAAGATAAAAGCTCCCGAAAGAATAAAAGCCTCAATTTTACAGGAAATTCAAAATAGGAAGGACTCTCCTAAAGTGACTCCTATGCAATATTCACAAGTCATCAAAAGTCCAATAAATTGGAGCGCTATGGCCGCCACTTTGATCATTGGCGCAGCTGTGAGTGGAGTATTTGGATGGCTAAACCATCAAAATCAACAGGCCGAGATATTACAGTATCAAAAAGAGCTCAGTATTCTGAAAGATGAATGTGAGAATGATAAAATGCTATTTGCTTTCACCAATGACATCAATACTCAAAAAGTCTCACTGAGAAATGATGATCAAGGATTTACCGCGCTAGGATATTGGAATCAAAATAAAGAGAAAGGTTTGCTTCAGACTCTAAATCTTCCATCTATAAAGGAAAATCAGTCCTATCAAATATGGGCTGATGTTAAAGGTGAAATGATAGCAGTTGGATTAGTCGAAAAGGATGCATTTGTCGCTAATAGTTTTGTCGATTTGAAATATCTTGCTCAGGCAGAATCCATCAATATTACTATCGAACCCAAAGGAGGGAGTGATAAGCCCACTGTATCTAATTTGATTTTGTCAGGTACTATTTGAAATCGATGATCACTTATTAATTCAGATACTGTAAAGGAACTTTGCGTTTAATTAGCATTATGTATTCAGTGTAATTTTTAGGATCATAGAATACAATACTATCTGTATATGTAAGAAAGATCGAGTCTCTCTGAGGATGAGATAATATTGAACTTTCAAATGTCTCAAAGTATCCATCCATATCAAGAGTATCCTTAAATGTCAGGTCTGGTATACTCAGTTTTTCGCAGATATTATTTTTAGCCTCACTTTTAAAGTCTTCCTGAAGATTTAAAGAAAACACTATAATAATTGCAAAAAGGAAAGTTATAATTTTCATACAATCAGTTATGATTCTACATATTAGGATGTAGATTGTATGATAAATGGTGCATTAGTTCGGCAAAATGGGTTTAAATAGAATTCTTGTAGAACAGACTAACCTCACATCTTAAAAATCTAACTCAATTGTTGTCCCAGGAGACAACTTATCATCACCACCTTCCTTATCAGTAGTAGCTTCTTTTTTTACTATTGGCACTTCTTTTTCAACACCTTTTGCCGATAATACTTTGAATTCACCAACTTTATTCCCTAGTGCTTTCCATCCTTTGACATCTATAAATTCAGCCAGTTTTATTTCTTTCTCTCTCTTTACACCACCTTCTTTATAGGAAAATACGACCACAGGGTCACTTGCTGTAGATGCAAAATATAGTTTACTGCTTCTTGACTCCGTCACAAATGAAAATCTCTGATCACTTTTGTTGGTTTCTATTTCAAACCTTTTCACCATCGTCCACCCTTTCTCACCTTCATGATATAGTGCACTGATGACATCACCTTGTCTATATTTAGAAACGTACATCAATCCATCCACATCTATTTTACTATCCATGAGAAGATCTTTCACTTCATAACTTCCATTTTTATAAAGCGCAATGATTTGATCTCCAGTATCAAACTCTCCTAAGAATTTTCCTCTTTCGTCTTTATTTAACCTTCCACTGCTTTCGTCCATCCATGCCTTTATCGCGCCAAGAGAAGATTTTCCAATAGCGATTTGGGCAATCTTTTTTACGGGGTACTTAGTTACTATATTCCCACCAGAGCCTCTTCCTTTTATAGCCAGCTCTTCAAAATCGAAATCAAACACCTTCTTTTTAGCTCCACAACCTGGGCTTAATGTCATTTGAATTACTTCTGATTCTCCATTTGCATTAGCAGTAAAGTACAGGCATTTTGATCCTTTTGCACCTTTAGTCAGATCATACTCCTTATCTCTAGTTATAGCAGTTACATTAAATCTTTTAGCCATGGTCCTTCCAGATTTAGCATCCACATACACCATATTATAAGTAGTCCGGTCATCTCCTTTTTTCCAAACTCCTAAATGTAGAATATTCTTACCCATGAAAACCTTATCTCCAATCTTACTAACTTGGAATTTTCCATCCTTCCTAAATGCAATGATATTATCAATGTCACTACATTCTGTCACAAATTCTTCCTTCTTCATTGCCGAACCATTACCTATAAAACCCTCTTTCCTATCCACATAGAGTTTAGTATTATTTGCTACTACAGTGACTGCTTGAATGGTTTCTAGATTTGTGATTTCAGTTTTACGCTCTTTACCTTTTCCATACTTTTCCAAAAGATTGTTGAAATAAGCAATAGCATAATCAGTCAAGTGGGCCAAATCGTAATTTACTTGTTCTAGTTCTGCTACCAATTTAGCCATGAGTTCGTCATGTTTGAACTTGTTGTATTTAGATATTCTTCTGATTTTAATCTCTGTAAGATGAATGATATCGTCTTCTGTAATTTCTCTTTTTAGTAGAAGTCTATCGTCATCTTTGGCTGCAGTGTCATTTGGAGTTCTCACATACTTCTTCAGTCCTATTTCAATGATTTTAATTGCCGCTTCAAAACTCTCTGCTTCTTCTATATCACGGTAGATCCGATTCTCTATAAATATTTTCTCTAATGATGATAAATGCCATTTGCCTTCCAGTTCCTTTCTCCTGATCTCTAATTCTTGCCTAAGCAG
>TARA_Y100000385_G_scaffold291285_1_pt1 | contig 10701 bp, 9 predicted proteins | sample TARA_Y100000385 | Tara Oceans TARA_Y100000385 (sample SAMEA2620980) | marine metagenome | biome: marine biome (ENVO:00000447); feature: surface water layer (ENVO:00002042); material: "saline water (ENVO:00002010), including plankton (ENVO:xxxxxxxx)" | depth 5 m
AATAGATACTGTTATGATGTTGGGTATGGCTCACCCTATGGGACCTCTTCATCTTGCAGATTTCATTGGCTTGGATGTATGCCTATCAATCATGAAAGTACTTCACAATGGTTTTGGTAACCCAAAGTATGCACCATGTCCACTATTAGTAAATATGGTTACTTCGGGTAAGCTAGGATTAAAGTCAGGTGAGGGTTTTTATGACTATTCGGCAGGGGCTAAGAACAAAAAAATATCTCTGCAGTTTTTGAAGTAAAAAGAATCTTTTTGGATATGAATCTGCTTGTTTAATTTTTATTTTTGTAAAAAATTAGAAGACTAATGTGCCAAGTTAAAATTAATTTTAAGATAATTGTTTTTTGTCTGTCAATAGTTGTTTTTTCTTCCTGTAATTTAGTTAATTCATCTAAACAACTTAAAATATATCTGCCGTCAGATGTGAACCCTAAATTGGTTGATTCTTCGCTTGTAGGAGAAAAAGATCATCGAATTTCAGATTTCAAACTTCTCAGTCAGATGGGGGATACCATTACTCTAAAAGATGTAGAGGGTAAAATTTATGTGGCTGATTTCTTTTTTACTACTTGTGCGAAAATTTGTCCAAAGATGACTACTCAAATGAAAGGTTTGCATGATTTTTATATTGATGACGAGGATATTTTTTTTGTCTCGCATACTGTATATCCAGAAATGGATACTGTGGAAGTCCTACGTGCTTATGCCCAAGAGTATGGAGTCAATTCAGATAAGTGGGTCATGTTAACAGGAAATAAAAAAGAAATATATGCACTTGCTAGAAAATCTTACTTTGCTGTATTAACTGATGGAGATGGTGGAGAAAGAGATTTCGTTCATACCGAAAACTTTGTTTTAATAGATAAATTTCAGCGTATTAGAGGATATTATGATGGGACTCTCAAAAATGAAATGAAACGACTAAAATCAGATATTGAGATTCTGCGAAGAGAATATCGTTAAGTATTCCATATCCGCCATGATTCTTCTGCTTGGTGTATTAACATTGAATGGCCATTTAGAATTTTACTCATATTATGTTTTCCTTTTTTAAGAAAAAGACTTTCTTCCGGGTTGTAGACCAAATCAACTAATAAATGTTTTTCTGTTAGTTCTTCGAAAGGAATTTTAGGGCAAAAATTTATTTGAGGATACATTCCAAGCGGAGTAGCGTTCACGATTAGTAGATGATGTTTGATTACTAGATCATTTACCTCCTCATACGCAATTTGATTTTTTTCTGGGTTTCTCGAGACAAACAAGCAATTTATTCCAATTTGATTCAGTGCAAAGGCTACTGCCTTTGATGCTCCACCTGTCCCCAGTATTAATGCACGTTCCATAGTTTTTTCAAGAAAGGGTTTAATAGATCTTTTAAATCCATATGTATCTGTGTTATATCCAATTGTTTTCCCCTCTGAAAATAAAATAGTATTTACAGCACCAATAATATTTACTTCAGGAGAAAGCTCGTCTAGGTATGAGATTATAGATCTTTTGAAAGGGATTGTAACATTGATTCCTGTAAATGTGTGTTGCTGAATTAAATCTTTGAAGTCTTTTACATCCTCAAGGGGGAAATTTTCATATTGAGCATCCCCAATTTTTTCATACTTAAATTTTTCTTTGAAATAAGTTTTGGAATAAGAGTGATCGAGTAATTTGCCAATGAGACCAAATTTCCTCATTTTGATTTTTCTTTACTTAATTTTTCTATGGACCAAATACATAATACTCCAATAAATAGACAACTAAGGGTAATACATAGAGAATAATCAAAAGTAGCTGGAAAATAGCGATTGTAACCCACAACGACTTCTTTACCGTGTCTATTAATTAAGTTTGAATTTGTAATTTCATTTTTCCAAGGCCAAATAATCGCCAAGGAACCAAATACAAATCCTGTTAGCATGGAAATTGTGACATTTTTATAACGATGAAAAATCCATGAAATAACTTGTGAAAAACATAGCATTCCAAAAATAGATCCTCCAAGAAAAAGTAAAAAATAGTTTAAGTTTTGCATCATTTCTATATTCAGAATGAATGAAAAATCTAAAGCCAATATTAATCCAATAATTTCTGCCAAGTTGTTAATTGAGTCGACCATCAATAATTTATAATTACCGAGTAGCATTAAAATGTAGGAACCCGAAAGACCAGGGAGTAGCATTCCGCTGATTCCAACCATTCCACAGAGAAATATGAAAAAGTAGTTTTCATTTGCTTGGGGTGCAGGATTAGTGAATGATAAGATTATAGCGACTAAAGCTCCAAAAATGAGGAAAGAAATTTCTTTCCAAGTCCATTTTTCCACAGTCTTACCCACAAAAAAAACAGAGGCCAGTATGAGTCCAAAAAAGAAAGCCCAAATATAGGTGGGATAAAATTTAAGGAGCCAGTCAAATAATTTGGCAATGCTAAAAATACTCAGAATGATTCCAATTCCAAGAGAAATAAAGAAACTTAAATTGATTCTTGTAGTAAACTCCTTAAATTTTCCTTTAAATAAAAGTACAAATGCAATTTTATCGAAAGATTTTAGTGAATCGATCAGTTCTTGATATATCCCCGTCACTAAAGCTATGGTTCCTCCAGATACTCCTGGGATTACGTTAGCAGCACCCATGGCAAAACCCTTAAAAGCTAAATAAATTGACTTCCTGTATTTAGACATGTCTAATTAAGTTGGTTGAAAGCTAGATATCCTCCTTCTAGAGAATACAAGTTTTTCATTTTAAATTCTCTTTCGAGCATGAAAATAATTGCGGCAGCTCTCTTTCCAGACTGACAATAAATGATGACTGGCATATCTTTGGATATCCTGTTTTTTTGATCCATTAGATCATTCATCGGAATATTTAAATTATCTATAGCTCCGTCTTCGTGTTCATAAGGTTCTCTGACATCAATTAATTGCAATGTTTGTTTGTATTTGAGCTTCTTTTTGAGCTCTTCTGGTGTAATTAATTTCATTTATTTTTTTGGTAAAAATTCAAAAAATGTATCTCCTCTTAAACCTAGTCTTAAACTCTCTAATGGAATGACTTCATTAGGAGCAATATTTCCTAAGTTAACGTTGTGTCCCATTAATTTGATAAACCACACTTGTTGAGATTTTTTAGGGGCTTCCCAAAGAATTTTTTCTTTAGGAATTTGTGTCATGATTTCTTCAATCAAATCTGATCGAACTTCTCCAGAATCTCTACAAATTCCAACATTTCCTCCTTCTCTTGCTTCTGCGATTACTTTCCAAGATCCAGCTTTGAGCTCTCTTTCCATCATATTAATCCACTTGAAAGGAGGAATAATAATATCTGCGCTTTTAGAGCCTATTTCAGACAGAACAGTTGTATTTTGAGATAATTGGTTTATGTATTCACATTTTTTTTCATGGTCTAGTGTTATACATCCATCTGACACCTCAACAGTGTCTAGCTTGTATCGATGAACAAGTTCTTTGTATTCCGTGAACATGTCCCGGGCAATAAAGGATTCGAATAGGGTTCCTCCAAAGTAAACCCTAAAATTAGCTTCCTGATAAAGCTTGATTTTTTTCTCTAAATTTTCTGTCAAATAAGCAGTGCCAAAGCCTAGCTTAACAATATCAATATATTTAGACGATGACGAAATCATGTCTTCAACCTGTCTAATACTTAATCCTTTGTCCATGACCATAGTAACACCGTCATTTCTCGGGATTTTTGTTCGCTCTGGAATATGGTTTATTGAGAAGTTCATTTTAATGAATTTATTATCAGTTTAAATTCTTTATTTACATTTAAAACTGGCATGTGATGGAATAGCTCAGATAACCCTTCTTTTTTTATAGAATAGGCTTGTTGTAAATATTTTTTTGATAGCTCAATCTGTTTGTCCAAAAATAAAAATGCACCAAGCCGAAATAAAAGGTCTGGATGCTTTTTATTTTGTTTCAGACTTTGTTGTAAAATAGAAATAGCATCTTTAATTTCGTTCATATCTTTGATTATTTCTGCATATTCAATCCATATTATGGGTGAGTTACATCCTAAATCAATTAGTCTTTTATATCCAAGATCTGTTTCAATGATTAAGCCAATCTTTTTGTATATTTTAGTTTGTATGTAAAGATATTCTAGATCATTTGGATTTAAATTAATAGCTTTTTCTATGTAGTGAAGTGCTTCTTCTGTATGGTTCACTTCATCTAAACACAAACCCATTTCCATCCAAGCTTCCGACAGCTGAGGGTCTTCATGCGTAGCTTTTGTGAGGTAGCGAATGGCTTGCTTGAACAAAGAAAGTTCTTTATAGCAGAGCGCAATTTTCAGGTATGTATATCCTGAAGGCTCTTGAAGTTCCAAGGTTTGTAAGTAAGTTTTTAATGCTTTTTTTGTTTCTCCTAATTGGCTAAGACTTCTGGCTTTCTCATGATATCCGGCAGCGAAGCTGTTGTCGATAAGTATAGCGTAATCTAGTGCCCAGACAGCTTTTTTGTAGTCTTTTGATTTGTTATAAAATAGGCCTAATTGGTACCATGCGATTTCACAATAAGGTGTTTTGTTTGTTAGTTTAGAGAAGAAACAAATGGCTTCATTATAGTTTTCTAGACGTTCAAAGCAATAGGCAATATTAAAAATAGCGATGTCGTCTTCGGGCTCAATTTCAAGAAAGGAAATAAGATGTTTGATTGCTTCATGAAAATTTCCTAGACATTGATATTCGAAAGCAATAAACGGATATACATCCACAGGGTCTATCGATAAGTCTTGAGCTTTTTTAAAATGTTTGAGAGCATTTTGGTGTTTACGTTTCTTGGATAGAATACTACCCTTAGCGATGTGTAATTCAGGGTTACTGGGTTCTAAAGTTTCAGCATATTCTAATGCATTTACTGCTTCAGGAAGACGCTCAAGAATAGTAAGAACTTGGGCTTTTTTTATAAGAAAATTTGCAGAAAACGGATATTGTTTGAATGCTATATCCATAGATTCCATCGCTTCGCCTAATAAACCTTTATCTATATAATAATCTCCAATATCTTCAAATTCATGAGCGTCAAAGAAAGATAATAAATCTCTTTTCACCATGTCTTCGTATCGTTCAATTAGCATGAAGATATCACTGTGATTTTTATCAGGTCTTCTATTCATCTATTCTGTTGAGCTTATTTTCATAATATAATTGTTAATCTACAAAGATAGTTTTTTTACATATCACAAGAGCTTTTATATGGCTAACTTATTCACAATGAAATTCACACATTTGTATTTTTTAGTACTTTGTAATCAAGATAAGATTTAATGATTATCACTCTATTAGTGTGGGACAATTCGTGCTTTTTTTGGCTCAAAAAACTATATTTACAAAAAATATACATAGTGTATGACATTAATAAAATCTATATCTGGCATAAGAGGTACTATCGGCGGGAATGTAGGCGATAATTTAACCCCTTTAGATACTGTTAAATTTGCCTCTGCTTTTGGTTCATGGTTGAAGAAAAGAAGTTCGGGGAATTTAAAGGTAGTCATAGGTCGAGATGCCAGAATTTCTGGTTCTATTATCCAGTCTCTTGTTCAGTCTAGTCTACAATCTCTTGGTTTTGATGTAATAGATTTGGGGATGAGTACTACTCCTACAGTTGAAATTGCAGTTCCTTTAGAAAATGCTTGTGGTGGAATTATTTTGACTGCAAGCCATAACCCTAAGCATTGGAATGCGTTAAAGTTACTTAATGAAAAAGGTGAGTTTGTATCCTCTCTTGACGGGAACGAAATTCTATCTATTGCAGAAAAAGAAGATTTCATCTTTTCAGAGGTAAATGATTTGGGATCTTTGGTATCTAAAGATTATATGGAAAAGCATGTTGATATGGTTTTATCTCTGAGTACTGTCGATCCTTCTTTGGTTAAGTCTGCCAATTTTAAAGTAGTAGTTGATGGAGTGAATTCTACTGGTGGCATATATATACCTGCTTTATTAAGAAAGATGGGCGTGGAGGTAATCGAGCTTTATTGTACCCCAACTGGGCACTTTCCTCATAATCCCGAACCTCTTCCAGAGCATTTAATTGATTTATGTGAAAGTGTAGTTTCTTTCTCGGCTGACCTCGGTTTTATCGTAGACCCTGATGTCGACCGATTAGCTATTGTTTGTGAAGATGGCTCATTGTTTGGGGAAGAGTACACCTTGGTGGCTGTGGCTGATCATGTCTTAAAAAATCAAAAAGGTGACACTGTATCCAATCTGTCGTCAACTAGAGCTTTGAAAGACGTAAGTAACAAGCATGGAGTAAATTACCATGCCTCTGCTGTGGGTGAAGTCAATGTAGTTGAAAAGATGAAAGAAGTAAATTCTCCAATTGGCGGAGAAGGTAATGGAGGAATTATTTATCCTGAGCTTCACTATGGTAGAGATTCCTTGGTAGGGGTAGCAATTTTTCTCACACACCTAGCTCAGTCAAAAATGATATGTTCGTCACTTAGAAAAACTTATAAAGATTACTTTATGTCCAAACAAAAAGTTCAACTCTCTCCCGGAATTGATGTAGATGCTATTCTTTCAAAAATATCTAGTATTAATTCAAATGAACAGCTTGATATCAGAGATGGAGTAAAAATTAATTTCTCCCAAGAATGGGTGCATTTGCGAAAATCGAATACCGAACCAATTATTCGAATATATACTGAAAGTACTAGTCAAAAGAAAGCAGACCAACTTGCATTTAGATTTATGAAAGAAATTAAATCTCTTATGGCATAATGTTCTTTTTTACGAATTCATCTAATTTTCAATTATAGAAAGTATGAAAATTTATTTAGATAATGCCGCTACTACCCCAATGGATCCAGATGTCTATGAAGCAATGCTACCCATTCTAAAAGAGGGTTTTGGAAACCCATCATCGACTCACTCCTATGGCCGAAAGATTAAATCACATATTGAGCTAGCCAGGAAAAATGTTGCTCAACATCTAAATTGCTCCACCGGAGAACTGTTTTTTACTTCCGGTGGAACCGAAGCAGATAATATGGCTATTCGCTGCGCAGTTAGAGATTTAGGAGTAAAACATATCATCACTTCTAAAATAGAGCATCATGCCGTCGGAAATACTATTAATAAACTAGAGAAAAAAGGAAAAGTTCATGTTTCCTATGTCAGAATTGATAATAAAGGACATATCGATTTAGTTCACTTAGATGAGCTCCTAAATAGACATCCAAATTCATTGGTTAGTCTAATGCATGCTAATAATGAGATAGGAAATCTGCTACCCATAGAAGAGGTATCGATGATATGTAAAAAGCATAGCGCATTTTTTCATTCTGATACCGTGCAAACTATTGCTCATTACGATTTTGATATGACGCAGATGGATCAGATTCATTTTATGGCCTGCTCTGCTCATAAGTTCCATGGACCTAAAGGAATTGGGTTTTTATATGTGAACAAGAACATAAACATAGATCCATTAATTCACGGCGGATCACAAGAACGAAATATGAGAGGTGGAACAGAGAATGTATACGGAATAGTTGGTTTATCAAAGGCTATGGATGTCAGTTTAAATAATCTAATGGAGCACAAAAAACATATTCTTGATCTAAAAACACACATGATTTATCGATTAAATAAATCTATTCCTGGTGTTTCTTATAACGGTGATAGTGATAATTTATCAGCTAGTTTATATACTGTTTTGAGTGTGTCATTACCCCCTACAGAAATTGCGTCCATGCTTTTGTTTAATATGGATATAATGGGTATTGCCTGTTCTGGTGGCTCTGCATGTACTTCTGGGGCAAATACTGGCTCCCATGTCCTATTCGGACTGAAGGCTTTGTCTGACCGCCCGACAATACGTTTTTCATTTTCCAAAATGAATACCATTGGAGAAATCGATTTTGCGGTAGACAGTTTGGTGAAATTATATTCCTAATATATTATTTGGAAAACTTGATTATCAATTAGAACGTTTCCAAACTGTTGTTTTTCCAAACAGCGAAAACCTATAAATCCCCTTAATTTTAGAGTATTGGATTCTTCTGTTATTGCAAAAAGACTATAAGTGTCTTCTTCCCGACTGTCATATATTTGACCACAATTCCATTCTTTTTGATCATCATCCCATTTTAAGTTAAATAAAATTACCAGACCTGTTTTTTTTCTAAGTCTTAAGTTTTCGTTAGGATTTTTTGTGTCTAACTTCCAATTTCCATTTTCGTCTTTGTGCTCAGCCATCCAAACAATTTTCCCTTGGAAAATATTTTCTTTTTGGTAGATTTTAATTTTAGCATTTTGTTCTTAATTTAGCTAATAGCCAATAATTTATTTGGATTTTTGGGCATATAAAGACCCAGATAAAAAAACTAAAGTTATTGCGATAAAAGTAATTTTTTTCACAGTTGTTATTATTTAAATTAAAAGCTTCGATTTAAGCCAAATACAAAACGATTGAAATTAAAATAGTCTTCGCCTGCTGGAGGTTTATTCATAAACCAAGGAAGATCAATGCGAAATTGAATGAGTTTTTCATTAACTTCAAGAATACCGACAGAAAATCCAATACCTCCGTCCATTCGGAAAGATCCTAAATTTAATTTCTGGTTAAGTTTATTTATATTGATCCATCCCATGTCAATGAATCCGTAAGTTTTCATATTGAAATCTCTGAAAAAGTTTAAGTTGTCGTCAAATTCAAGTTCAGTAGAAAAAGATGCACCACTTGTTCCATTGAAGCTAAGTATCTGTTGTAGATTTTCACCTTCAGGCATAACATATCCGCTGTAAGCTCTCAAATTTAACCCGCCCCCCATATGAAAGTGGTTTAGTTCGGAATTATAGCTCAACCAATCTCTGGAAATTAGACCAGTGGATCTTGTAAATATATTTTCCATCATTTCTTCTTGGTTTGCCCCAGCGGCATATAGTTTGCTTTCGGGAGCTATATTTGTTCCTGTAGCATGTTGAGCAAATATTCTTGTTTTAAGTTGAAATCCTGCAAAATTAAAGTTGTTTAGTACTTTAAAACTTAATTGTGAATATTGATAGTCGCTAGCTATGGAAGAGGATCTAATAGATAAATCGATAATACCCTCACCAGTAAAATATTTGTATTGATGTTGAATACCAATGTTTATCGTGTTGTTCCACTGGCCAGTTTGCCAGAAGATTTCCTCTGGATTTAATAAATACGCAAAGTGATCTCTTTTAGGACGATTAATTGCTTTAAATTCTAAATACATTAGATCTGCTCCCGCACTTGCAATCTGTTTAAGTCCAATAGAATGCAGGTTAAGACCATCTAATTTTCGGCTGCTGGAATTAAGGCTAAGGCCACTGTTAACACTGTGAAGTCCTGTTTCATAGTTAAATTGGTAAGATAAGCGGTCGTATCCATTGATATTTTTCGATTCCTGAATCAAAGTGTTGGATCCAAGATCAAAAGGAACGTCTATGGAGGGTAGATGCTCTTCATTTTGGTTCAAACCTGTATTGATCCAAAAAGTTCCATCGAATTTGTGGTGATAATCCATGTAATCTCCCATCAACCGCATTCCAGTTTTTATTCCATCATATCCGTTATAGGCAAGTCTTGGCTGAAGAGTGAGTTGATATGTTTTCCAATCTGGTAAGGACCAAACAAAATCTTCTAACTCAATAGAGATATTTTTATAAAGACTATTGTCAATCATATATGCATCAGCTAAACGACTTGAGGGATCAATGATTATATCTTTAATACCCAACTTAGAGCGAATTATAACCTTATGTTGAGGATAAATTTTCCCAAATCCATACCACCTATTTAACACATTCGCATCAGTTTTTTTGATAAACCATGTGTTGGGAATATGATAATCCTTTGTATTCCCAGCCTTATCTAAAACTCGAAAATCAAGTGGCATTTGCATTTCTCCTTTTCTCTTGAAAGTGATTTCGAAGGAGTCTGGAGTGTCCTTTATTTTTTTTACTGATTTTATTGCATAATCAATATCTTTGGAACTTTCCAGCCATTGGTCGAAAAACCAATTTAAATCTACCTTGGTAAAGTCTATGATACTTTTTTTAAAATCTTCAAAGTAAGGGTGAGCAATTTTCCATGTGTTAAAATAGTTCTTAATAGCCTTTAAAAACAGCTCATCTCCGAGTGTATACTCTAGGTTGTATAACATAGCTGCGGTTTTATAGTAAACGTGGCCATATCCGCCTTTATAACCGTCATCTGCATGGAAATTATCAGAGCTATTATTTAGTCTAGGAGTGTTATTTTTAGTTGCATCTTTTATGTAAGGATAATAAATATTTTGGTCTTTTGGATGTATCGATTTGGTGTGTTTAGTAATGAACTTATTTTTTGGTTTTACTTCGACCACAGTTTCGCTATCTATTTTTTCCAAGCTCCAAGCGCTGAGAAATTGAGTGAACCCCTCATCTAAGGAAGCTCGGTATGTTTTATTATTTCCAATTTGTCCATAAAACCAATTGTGGCCAATTTCGTGAACCAGCAATGCTCGATAAGAAGAATCACTTCCTCGAACAAGGGTCAACATTGGATACTCCATTCTATCTTGAGCATCGGCGACAATCATTTTGTGATAGGTGTACATGCCAATATCTTGTGAAAAGATTTTAATTATATTTGCAGCATATTCTGCTGCATTTTGCCACTTAGAAGCATGTTTTTCTTGTGTTAGCGCA
>TARA_Y100000385_G_scaffold52656_1_pt1 | contig 10692 bp, 19 predicted proteins | sample TARA_Y100000385 | Tara Oceans TARA_Y100000385 (sample SAMEA2620980) | marine metagenome | biome: marine biome (ENVO:00000447); feature: surface water layer (ENVO:00002042); material: "saline water (ENVO:00002010), including plankton (ENVO:xxxxxxxx)" | depth 5 m
TGTAGAAAGTTCACGAATTACTGCCATTACTTTATCAGAATACAATGAGTCCGACAAAATCTTAAACATTTTACTGGTTTGTGCAATGCTAAACTGATTACTAGCGTCAACACCGTTGGAATGAATTTCTACTGTACGATCTGCAAGTTTCATCTGTGATAGTCTCCAAAAAGTTAATTGTCCTGTGATAGTCTAAATATAACATCGACTAGCAACCATGTCAAGCATTAATTTTTTTCTGGAGACTAAAACTAAAACCAAATTCTGTCTATACATGGTAAAAATGGATAATCAAAGTCTTTATGCTCTTCAATCTCTACTTCAAACCAATCCTCAATATCCATATAAATACCTAAAAATGACCATCATCTTCTTCGTCGTTGTAGTTCTCTATATCGAAATCTTCATCATCATAAGGATTCCATTCTGTAGAATAGTTATTGTCATTGTTTTCCATATGTTCTTCGATAATATCAGCAGCATCGAACACTATTTCAAATTCTTGAATTTTATCCAATACAATATCTATTTTTTTTGTTAAAGATTTTATATCTTTTTTTAAATCTTTGTTTTCTTTTTGTAGAGCAATGACTTCTTTTTGATTTTCTAAAATAGTTTTATATAGTTTAACATTGTCAATATTCATTTATTAACCTCAAATTAGTTTATATTCTCGAATGTCTCCATTTTCAGATATTTTTTTATCTTCATATGGTTGAGCCACTCTTCGGTAAAATTCTTGCTTTATATTTTCTAATACACCAGTAATAATGGCGATCTTACTATAAGAAGTATCTTTCATACAACCAGCAAGTATTCTACTAAAAGTATAGTTTATTTCTCCTGCAATAGAGAGAAATTCCTCATTCGATACATTTATATTATCATTTATTAAACAGCTAACCATATTTTCTATACAGTCATCTAATTCTTTTCTTGCTTTTTCATTCACATAAGGCATTATAAATCCATTCCTTTAAATTAAATTTAGGTTCCCAGTTTAAAAGTTTCTTAGCTACAATTATATCAGCCAAAGTTGACTGTGGTTCTATTCTCTTTTCTCCATACTGTTTATCTCCACCAAACATATCTGCTATTTCATTTACCGAATAATTTTGACCACTACCTATATTTATAGGATCGCCTAGTCTATTTGCACAACTCATAGCTAATAAATTTGCGGAAATAACATCAAACACATGAACAAAATCTCTTTTTTGCTTACCATCATTTACTATGTTTAGTGGCTTTTTTCTATTATAAGATTCAAAGAATACACTTAGAACACTTCTGTATGCTCCTACTTCTGTCATTCTACATCCATAAACATTGAAATATCTTAGACATATAGTTTCTATATCATATATTTTAGAATACAATTTGCAATACTGTTCACCCTGATATTTATTCAGAGCGTAAGGACTTAAAGGCTTTATGCTTTCATTTTCATTTGTAGGAATTGTAGTAGCGTCACCGTAACATGAACAAGAACCACTATAAACAAACTTTATAGAATGTTTTCTTGCAACCTCCAACATTTTTACTGTAGTAATTAAATTAGAATTAATAGTATTCACAGGATGTTCTATAGAAACTTGTACATTAGGTATTGCCGCCATATGAAATATACCATCAGCATTTTCGCAAATTCTATTTAATTCTTGAGGCAAAGCCATAGCAATATCTTTATATACAAAAGATTCACGCGCCTGCTTACTAAGGTTGTCAATATTTCCAGTAGAAAGATTATCCAGAATAATAACTTGATGATCTTCAGACAACAGTTTATCAACTAAATTAGAGCCAATAAATCCAGCACCACCAGTTACAACATATTTCATCGAATACAATCCTCATGGGGTAAAACTACTGAACAATAACATTGGTACTCATCGCAATACGGACATTTTGGCCCCGGTTCTTCATAACCCCAAGCATTACAGTACGGAGTAAAACTTTCTGCACCTGTATCTATACATACCAATAATTCCCTGCGCCCTCTTTTAATATAGCCAATATTTGTCCAATGGCAATCCCAAAACTTTAATCCTGTTTTATCTCTTACATTATCCACAAGAGATTGCAGTTTATTATAAGGAGTATCATCCACATCAACAAGCATAGCCTTCTCTGTCACATACCCCCAAGAGGTCACAGTTTCGTTTGGATTCCAGTGTTTTAAAAGTTCTGGGTCATATGAGTATGGTATTTTACACAGGTCTGTGACGATTCTTGGAGCGAGATCAAATTCAGCTAATTTAAGCTGATTATCTATAGATTCTAATGCTCTCTTCTTCGTTTTAAAACTTTTAAATCCTAAATTATTCTCTCCTCTGATGGGCATAAAATCGCAATATCCACCAGAGTCACACCAACTCATATCTACCAAATAATCATTATTTACCATTTACATTCCTGTATTCTTCATCAGTCCACATTTTGTAAACCAAATAAAAATCTCTAGGTTTCCACTGTCTAACTTTCTCTATATCAGATACTTCTCCCTTTGGAACGGAGAAAAGCATTATTAGATATAAAAAGACCAACCCAATAATAATCCAATAACTTTTATCTTTAATCAATGATTTCTACTTCTCCACCTGCACGGGTAATAGCAGCAGCAAATGCTCTTAAATCTACATTATCATTAATAGTTCTAGTAGAACCATCTGCATATACTGTGTTCATAACGCTAGGGTGCATACTGTATGCTTCACCATCATTAATAACATTGAATGGTATATTGCCAGCACAATTCTTGCATTTGTCACCATTGGCATCAACACCATGTAATTTAAATGGCCCAAGACTGTCAGCCCATCCAATACACTGATTAGTAGCACCTGTAGGTGATCTACCATTACTTGCTTTATAAACATCAGGTCTACTTGCACACTCTACAATCATAAGAGTATTAGAAAACCCATCTCTGATATGAGCATCTTTAGTAACAGCATCTTTAATTAAACATCCTTCATTACGATCCTTTGCTGCATAAGGGTCACTAGCAGCAGGAAAGATTTTATCTTTAACACCAGTGAATACTTCATAATCCGTATATCCAAGATTATTAGGATTTAAACTTGGGGCAGCACTATCATCATCCCTACTAGACCCATCAACACTAGGATAACCACCAACAGGAGGAACTGCTGTTGGACATATAAATACAGATGCGTTCAAAGAAATAGCCTGAGTATTTTCCCACCAGTTTTTATTAAAGTCATAACCAGTATTACCTTGTTCTAAATTAGAAAGAACAAATGCTCTCCAACTATGTTCTGTGCCAGAACGATTACCAATAGAAGATGATCCAGCAGAATCTACAGTCCACGCAGCAGCAGGAAAGTATCTTTGTGCATCCATGTATGTGTGCATAGCGAGTCCTTGCTGTTTTAAATTATTTGCACATGACATTCTTCGTGCTGCTTCTCTAGCTTGCTGAACAGCAGGTAATAATAATCCTACTAAAACGCCGATGATTGCAATAACTACCAGTAATTCGATGAGAGTAAAACCTTTGCGATTTTTCATTATAAATTCCTCTTATGTGGGGAAGTTTGGCGGGAGGCTACAGTTAGCCTTGATTCTCTATTATACCCTTTACGAGATACCGGCATTGTTAGTTTTTTATTAAGTTTGTTAGTAAGAATATATATGAACAGGATTACCTGTTAACTCTTCAATAAATGTCATTGCTTCTTTAACCTCATAATAGTCGCCTATTGCTCTTCTTGTTTTATAATAATCTTTTTTGTATACAGCAAATACTCTATAGAATGGATCATCTAAACCTAACTCTTCGGTATCTAAGAAATCTTCTGCTGTTTTTAAATGCTCTATAATAGTACCTCCATTATAGTCAGTCATTTCTCTACAGGTAATGATTTCAAAACCTTTTATGACAGATTTATTATTTGTGTTTAATGCAAAAGCATTACACAGTCTGTTTGATCGCTCCATCCTTTTCCTCCTGTAATTGTTTTTGTGCCTTTTTTAATTGTCTAAGTCTTTCTTTTTGCAGATAGTCATGGTATCCTAAGAAAACTTGAGAAGTAATTACGCCCATCCCTGAGATGAGCGTAACCACAATACCGCACACGAATAGTGCGAAATCATCCATTAAAATATCCTCCTAGAGAAAGAATACTAGGAACCCATAGTCCCACAAAAATAGCTTGTTCCTTTGCTATCGCTTGATCTCCCAAAAACCAAAGTGATACACTTAAAACAAAACTTGCAAATGCAGCAACCACAAAATAACTCTTATTATTCATTATCAACCTTTCAAAATTAATTAAAGTAAACTATTCATTCGTTATCGTCAATTACCAATAGGAGTGGCGGGAGTCGAACCCGCACTGGAAGGATTTTAAGTCCTTTGTCTCTGCCTTTGGACTACACTCCCAGTTTAGTCAGCACTAAAACTTTTTAATCTATGTACAACAGCAACCATACTTTCTATATTGTCAACTGTTTTTTCTGGCTTCTTTCTTTGCATTTCTGGAACGTCCACTCCTCTTTCTGATAATATTTTTTTAACCCTAGAGTATCTGGCTATTGTTGAAGCTACCTTTTGTCCTGTTTTTTCGGCAACTTCTGCATATGTCGTACTAGAAAACAATGCTTCTAAAAATTTTTCATCAGAACATCGAACTCTTTTATTCTTATGTTTTTCCATAATCTTCTTATCCTCCAATTAAAACCAAGTAGTTCCTTTACATCATAGTATAATATATATATCGGCAGTTGTCAAGTAGAAACTTTACTTTTTCCAAAGCAAACACACCAATATATAATATCTTTGTGGTTATAATAAAATCCGCATCCTATTCTATCTATGGATGTGCTAAGTATATTCTTCCTATGACCGGGACTATTTAACCAAGTTGTCATAACTGACTCCTCTGTTTTTTGTCCGTAAGCTATATTCTCAGAAACAAAAGAAAATCCTAAACCCATAATGTCTTTCATATTGCTATGCTTTAATCTGCTAATTTTAGCCATATGTTCTGCCCAATCTTGAGCATATTTCATTAAGATATTATCCATTTGTAGTGGATAAATTTTTCTCATCCAAGAATTAGAAGCCCTTGCCTGATTATGCAAGTCTACTAATTTAGATAAGTTAGGTATGTTCCATACACTATCTTTGCTATTCATTTAATAAAGACTCCATCAAATTCATTTAATAAAAAATCTTTTATAGGTTTCGCATCTTTATTGTGTTGCAAATTATTTAAGAGAATATCTTGTTTATCAGAAGGAAAGATACCCTTACCTTCAAAAAAAACTTTTTCTGATCTAACTAAAAAAAACTTAACAGTATTTTTAAATTGTGGATATTCTTTCCAATATGTATGGTCTTTATCTTTAACAGTTTTAGCTAAAGCTGTACAGTATATACTGAACTCTAAAGCGCCAGAAACATTATCAAATTTATTTTCATTAGTTAACTGATTTTCATTGTAATCATTTACAGCGCATTCAGCACCAGATATGTACGCACTCCATTCATCCATAGGATATAAAGCAATTTCTTTCCAATATTTTAATTGGCTTACAAAATATAAATTGTAACGATACCCTTTTAATGTCTTGGGTATATTAGGAACAATATCTGACATGGTTATATTTGGTTCTTTTAACCATAGTCCTCTGGACATACCACAATAAAATCCTCTGTAGCCTGATTTGCTATTACTCAAAGCGTTATTTATTCCATGAACTGTCTCATGGACATTAGTACTTCTGCCGTGCTTATCTCCAAAAGGTTTTAAAAAACAACTTAAAACCCTGTTGTATACTGTTGCTTGATTCAGCTTGCGTTTCTGCTCTAAGAGAAAAATATCAATATTTATTGGCGTTGATCTCGGTTCCATTTCTGAAAAAGTTGTAGTTTTAACAATCTCATTACCGAAAGCAATTTTATGTGACGTAGAAATTTCATAACAGAATAACCAAATAAAAATTAAGGTAAAGAATTTATCCATGATACATAATCTTTCTTTCTATATCCTACTTTTCTAGACATTTCCTGATACTCTACATTTATTAATATGGATGTAGGTAGATTTTTAGGCTTATATTTATTTATATGTTTTTGATTTTTGTTCTTTTTCTCTATGTCCAAAAAACAAACAATATAATTTTTTAAACCCGCTAAAGACTTACTATCTTTTTTTAATACTCGGCAGTATGGACACCATTCAGCACCGAATACCACGACGATATTTCTTTTATAAGTTTTCCCTAACTGTACAGCCTTATCCAGATCATCATAAACAAAATTATCTTTTAGTTCTGGAACGATTACAACGGGCGTAGGCTTAGGAGAATTATCGGGAACTTTGATGGGGGGTTTAGGTTTTATTTCGCTCCCACCATTAGCAGATGAAGCATATTGTTTTACAAAAACAAGAGTTACAAGAAGTATAGCGATCAGTACTTTAACAGGATTATTGATATTCATACTGATCACCTTTTGATATAAATGTATATTTTACGTTTCTTCTTTTGGCATAGCTATAGCCATTACTAAATAAACCCAGAATAAAAGAGTACCAGTCATTATAGTACCAATAATAAAAGCAATTCTTAATAGAGTAGGATCAATTCCCATATACCTACCTAATCCACAACAAACACCGAATAACTTAGAATCTTTGCATTTAACTATTTTTGACATACTGTATTCTCCAAATTTAAATTATAAAAACCATACAACAATAGTGTTTCTTGGAAACCTATTACATTTGCTAAATCAACAAAGACGTTATCCTTCATCTGTAATCCTTTGTACCATATCTTTTAGAGTATTATTTTCTTTTTCTAAAGTTTGAATAATTTCTTTGGTTTGTGCCAAAGCGAACTTTAAATTATTAACTTGAACAGCCTTATAAGTTTCAGTAGCAGAGATAGCAGTATTCATTTGCTCTCCTATTTAATAGGTAGTATAAAAACCAAGTAAGTTTAATATACACCTTTTACTAATTATTTAACTATTTTTAGAAAACACCAAACAACAAACATATCAAAAGCTATCTTCACACTCCATATACATAGTATATTGATTATATTGTCGTCCATTTGTATTTATTAACTTTCTAAAACATAAGACCAGTATCTACTATCATTTTTTTCTTGCAAAGCATCCCAGTATACACAACGAGCAATATATGAAGGAACTCTTAACTTGCCACAATTTACGCTCCAGTGTTGCTCCATGCGTTTGTATTTGGTGCTACCCTGCTTGCTCTTATTATAAGTAAGATGTTCCATATTGTAAAGCCTTAACTGGTGTACGTCACCACATAAAACTCTAGCAAAATTTGGATGAATCATTTCTAGAGCAAATGAAACTTTAGCCATACCGAGACCAGTTACACGATTAACAATCTCATCACGTTTTTTAACATGATACTTTTTTGTTGTCAAATAAAAGTCAGTAGGTTTAGCCCAGAACTGCGTAGCAAAATCCCAAATATATTTGGTACGATTATTATGTAATCCGACACCAGAATTTTTTAGCTTATTTAAAAGTGTTTCTTTGTTGTCGATCCATTCTTCATATTGCTTGATGGCCTCGTAGCCACGACAATTCCCCTGCCAACTTGTATGAACAGAACAATAAGCAAACAGATAACGCTTAAAAATATCGCCATGATTTTGTGGTCGTACACTTTCCCAGTACTCCTTGTATTTCTCTACTTTTTCTTGTGGAAAGGTTTTGAAAAATTGGTCAGCGAGTTTTCTGCAATATGTTGTGTTCTTTGCAGGTTTGTCCAAAGTTGATACCATCGTGATCTCCAAAATTTAATAAGTCCTGTGATACATTCCATTGTACTATAAAAGTATCGTCCTGTCAACTCCTCTTCCTTGAAGATTTCTTTTTCTTTTTTTTCTTCTTCACCGTGGAAAATTTTATTAAATACCTGCTGTTCTGTAGGCATCTCTTTAAAAGAATGAATGTCTTTTAAAAAACACTCATCTTCAGTATAGCGAGGCATATATAATAAAAATAAATTATTTACATGATGGACTTCTATATGCCAAAAATCACCAAGTTTATATTCTGCACATTTAGTATTTGTGGTAAATCTCATTCATCGTCCCATTCTTTAATTTTTCTTATCCATCTAAGTGATCGTACCACCATTTAGTTTCTTCCCAACTTGGCATATGATCAAAACACCCTAAAGGTTCTTGGCTATCTTTTTTGCCTTTCATCCAAACACAATATCGACCACCAATTTTCCATACATCCACAAACCAATGATAGTCATGTCTGTATGTTGCATAAAATTCGTCATTCATTATTTTGCCATTCTGTTATAGGATACCCTAACATTTTAAATAGTTCATCATTATGTTCTTTAAAGTAGTCTTGCAGTAGTACTTTGGATTTCTTACACATAGGTTCTCTATATTCTCTATTATGTATTTTTCTATTGTTAACTTTAGTTTGTGGTAGTCCTAGAAAAGATATTATTCTATCCCATTCAATATCAGATGTTTTTTCAGATAAAATTCTTTCTTGAACTATAAATAGCATCTGTGATTTGTCAAAATATTTTAAATAGTTTTTTATGTGCCGTGCGTATAGTCCGTTTCTTAAAAAACTACATTTTTCTACATATGCTTGTTTTTCTTCATCAAAAATATTTTCTATGAAATTTTTCTCTGGACACCAATTAAAGTCCTTGCTATGAGGAAGCATTTGTGTGAAATGGTTATATGCTGAGTATGCTCTTGTAATTGGGTTTCTTAAAAGAAAAATTAATTTGACATCTGGGTAATGCTTGCTTATTTCTGATGCAGAATATTCTGGATGAATAGTGTAATTTGGTGCTTTTTCTCCACAAATTTTGTTCTCATATTCGTTTACAAATAAAGACCTATACCAATCTATATCTTTACGATTCCATTTAGTAAAATAATTAAGTTCAAATGTATTTTTGCCAGTATATTTATCTTTTGTTTCGGGCATATAAATATTTAGTGGGAAATTGTAACAAAGATTTTCATTAAGTGCGGAGGTTCCACATTTTTGAAATCCTGCAATAATAAAATTAGGGCCAATTAAGGGTAATGGTTTATAATATTCATCGTTATAAGATACCCTCTTCTGTTCAAACTCTTTAGTTCTATAATAAGTACTATGTGGATTATGGTATATTGGTATGTTGTGTTTTAAAAATTTTAAGGTTTTCCTTTTGAGTCCTTGTTTTATCAAACTAAGAAACATAATATCATCTTCATATCCATAGTTTTCTATAGATTCATCATAATATCCAACTTTTTCTATATTTTCTTTGTGGACACATAGAAAACCATTAGTTCCTCTTACAAATCCTAAGTTGTTATCTATTCCACCATCTCTCCAATCACCACACAAAAACTCATTCTTTGAAACATTAATTAAATCATTAAAATTACCGTAAGGATTAATAATATAATCCACATCTAGTTTCATTATTAATGGACACTTTGCTTCTTTGATTGCAATATTAACAGGCGTACTTGCATTATAATATTTTTTACCTTCTATTCTAATAACCTTAATCTTTGGCGAAATCTTTTCTAGATATTTTAGATTATTATCAGATGACCAATCGGTAATAATAATTTCTTTGATAGGATTATATTTAATCCAAGAGTGTATGCTTATATTTAGCATTTCTTCTCTATTTTTACAACCCAGAACTACAGACACATCTACATCTAAAAACTTTTCATCTGGTTTAAAATAGAGTTCTTTGGCTTTCTTTTCATGATTTGGTTTTCCATAAAAATACCAATGATAAAAAAGTCTATGTCTATCGTCAATATTATTTTCTTTACAATGCGGCTGATAAAAATTTGTAGTTTCTGGATATTCTACAGAATAAAATCCCACATCAAAATCATCATCTATTTTGTGATTTTTGTAAAATTCTTCAATAGTTATTTGTGTCATTATACTGTTCTAGTTGTCCCATGTAGTATTTTAAATGTTGGAAATCTAAGACTTATACCACCCTCCTGATTCTTAGTCTCTTCAAAATATTGGACAGTTATAATCTTACCTAAGATAGCATCAGGGTTTTTATAAAAGTCTTGTCTCTGCTCTATACTAAAACCACTACCTACTCTGACAAGGTTATCTTTATGCTTAATATAAACACATGATAACATCTCTTCTTCACATTCCTTACCATTTAATGTTAGAGGAAACATACTCATCTCTGTATCTATTACTTTATACTCAGCATCATGGAAGGTTTTTACTTTTAATAAATCTTTACTACGTTTACCTTTATACTTAACATTTTTACGCAGCATAACACCTTCCCATCCGTTGTTATCTGCTTTAGATACCCACTCTTGAAAATGGTCATCATCGTTTACTATTTCCATTTCTAGTACAGATAGACATGGGCATTCGTTGTCTTCCATAGTAAATAATAGTTCTTTATATCTTTGATAAAGATTGTCATTACTTTTCTTTGCTTTAAACTCATCTTGCGTCATCATGTCAAATATTTTATAAGAAGGACTTTCGATAGTGTGGTCTTTCTTACGAAGTTGTTTCATAATACTCTGAAAATCTTCATTACCATCTTTGTCAATTAGACAGAGTTCCCCGTCAAACACAACATCAGATAGACCAAGACTTGCAATCCCATCGGCAACAACACCCAAGGTAGTAAA
>TARA_Y100000385_G_scaffold182963_1_pt1 | contig 10689 bp, 11 predicted proteins | sample TARA_Y100000385 | Tara Oceans TARA_Y100000385 (sample SAMEA2620980) | marine metagenome | biome: marine biome (ENVO:00000447); feature: surface water layer (ENVO:00002042); material: "saline water (ENVO:00002010), including plankton (ENVO:xxxxxxxx)" | depth 5 m
GCAGCTGAATTAGGAAACGAAATCGCCCGATGCAAGGATATGACCGACAAGCCTATTGGTGTCAATCTTACTTTTTTACCTACACTAAGCCCCCCTGATTATCCTGCATATGTAAAAGAAATAATTAAAGGCGGAATAAAAGTCGTTGAAACAGCAGGAAGGAATCCATCGCAGGTAATGCCACATCTCAAGGATGCCGGAATTAAGGTGATCCACAAATGCACTTCAGTCCGACATGCCCTCAAAGCTCAAGAAATTGGCTGTGATGCAGTATCAGTCGATGGGTTCGAATGCGGTGGGCATCCTGGTGAAGACGATATCCCAAATATGATTTTACTGCCTCGGGCGGCTGATGAGCTTGAGATCCCCTTTGTTTCCTCTGGCGGTCAAGTGGATGGCAGAAGTCTCGTGGCGTCATTAGCTATGGGAGCAGAGGGAATGAATATGGGCACCCGTTTTATTGCTACACAAGAGGCTCCAGTTCACATAAATGTCAAAAATGCCATCGTTGCGGCATCAGAACTTGATACTCGATTGGTCATGCGTCCCCTGCGGAATACTGAAAGAGTTTTAGCAAATGCATCTTCAGACAGGCTTTTAGATAAGGAGAAAACGCTTGGAGCAGACCTAAAGTTCGAGGACATTGTTGAAGAAGTCGCGGGGGTCTATCCTAAAATAATGATAGACGGAGAGATGGACGCGGGTGTTTGGAGTTGCGGAATGGCGGCAGGCCTTATTAACGATATCCCTACTTGTAAGGAGCTTATTGACCGAATAATGCGCGAGGCAGAAGATATAATTAAGCAAAGATTTGACTCTATGGCGGGCTAAGATTATTCAAGTTACAAGTCAATCACAATGATTTCGAAAATAATGACACGAAGTAAGATTATTGACGCAAATCTAAAGCTTCCTAATACGAAGCATTTAATGGGTGCAAGCTCGATTATTGAATATCCAAATTTTTGGTCCAAGGATTGCGCTGACAAGATCTTAAATCAGCTTTTATCAGAGCTGAGTTGGCGCACTGACTCTATAACTATTTTCGGTAAGAAGATCCCGATCCCAAGATTACAGTGCTGGATGGGTGAGTCGCACTGTTATTATAAATACTCAGGTATTTCGATGACACCCGTGCCTTGGACTCCGGCAATGACAGAGATTCGGAACAGGGTACAGCAAACTGCTGGGGCAATGTTCAACTGTGTATTAATCAACCAATATAGAAATGGTCTCGATAGTAATGGCTGGCATGCTGATGACGAAAAAATCTTAGGCAACTCCCCTGTTATAGCATCCGCCAGCTTTGGAGCAACGCGAAAATTTTTGCTTAAGCCTAAGAACGGCGAAAAAAGACAATCTTCAACTTTTCTTCTATCTCACGGAAGTCTCATTATTATGAATGCAGGAATTCAAGAGGAATGGCTGCATCAAATTCCAAAAGAAAAACAGGTAGCTGGAGTGCGTCTTAATCTTACCTTTCGTTATATCCCACCCACCCCACTCTCACATTCTGGATCCGAATAAAGTTGAGTTTTTTCATTTCCAATTCTGTCACGATTGACTTGAGGTTTTATGAGTAATAGTTCCGATGAAAATTTTGATATAACCATCGTTGGTGCTGGGGTCATTGGCTTAGCGATCGCTGCTAGCTTGTCAAACCACAAAACATTCGGCAACTTGAAAATTTTATTGTTGGAATCTAAAAAGACTTTCGGCACAGGAGTTAGTAGCCGTAGCAGTGAAGTCATCCATGCTGGCCTTTATTATCCCAAGAGCAGCCTCAAAACAGCGATGTGCATTCAAGGCAATCGTCTTTTATACGAGCATTGCGATCAATTTAACGTCCCTTATAAAAAAATAGGGAAGCTGGTTGTCGCACAGAAAAATGAACTGGATGCTTTTGAAGCACTGTTTGCAAACGCGCACGAAAATGGGATTTCTGACATCGAACGTATAAGTAAACGAAAATTACGATTTATGGAGCCCAGTCTAAAAGCCGAGAACGCATTTCTCTCTCCATCAACAGGGATAGTTGATAGTCATTCTCTTATGGGAAGCTTCCTCAATCAGTTCGCTTATCATGGTCATACCTATGTGGAGCGCACAGAGGTGAAATCGATTGAACCAAGCGATAGCAGTTTTCAATTACACCTTCATGATCTTTCCAAAAAAAAACCGAAGCCTTTCGTTGTAACAAGTAAGTCCGTAATAAATGCCGCTGGAATGGGGGCGCAGAAACTAGCTGAGCAAATCATAGGCTACCCTGCTGAGAACATACCCACCCAACAACGAGCGAAAGGTAGTTATTTTGAATACAAGAAAAAAAATCCACTTAATCACTTGATATATCCTGTGACTCCGAAAAATTTCGATAGCTTAGGGATTCACGCAACTATAGATTTAGCGGGGCAATTAAAATTCGGCCCAGATATTGAGTATGTTTCAAACGAAAATTATGATGTTGCGGACAAAAAGAAAGAAATATTTGTACAAGCGATAAGAAATTATTTTCCATCGATCAAAAAAGAAAATCTAAGATCTGGATACTCGGGCATCAGGCCAAAAATAACCTCGAAACTCGGATCGACTGCAGACTTTGTAATTAAAGAAGAATCCTCCGTTCAAATGAATGGCTTGATCCAGCTATTTGGAATTGAATCTCCAGGATTAACTTCCTGTATTCCAATTGGTAATCATGTGTGTGATCTGCTAGAAAATACGCTCAGGCTCTAGCTAGAATTCTCTCTGACAAAAAAAGAACCAAGCCGCTGCCACCTCCAGATAAGTGAATCTAACAAAAGCTGTGGGTTCGGATTAGAGTTTGACTTCATGTTCTTCTGTGTCGACTCAACAGACGCAATAAAGCCTGCCAAGTTTTTTGAGAATTGTCTTTTTTTGAAGTCCGAATTCTCTTCGAAATAGATGTTTAAAATTTCTTCTTTAGACACAATTTGGCCACTTGAGAAATACGATTTTTCAATGCTATTTTTTGATTCGATGAAAAGGCTCTTGAGGATCTCCGCAGCAATCAAAAAGAACTCATCAACAGCTAAGTGGGGAGTGAGTTTTACAGCGTGTTTTTGAAGTTCAACAGAAGTTTTTTTGCCCAAAAGAGTCTCCAAAACACATTCTTGAAAATTTTGGTAATGAGAAGTTCCAAAATCCGATAATTGGGAGTCATCAACAAATGGCTTGCCTTTCGATAGCCTGAGAAATTCAGATGTGCTCCCTTTCTCTAGCTGGCTCGGCACAAAGCCTTTTATCTCTTCAAACATGGGCAAGCGCATCTTAATTCGCTGTACTCTGCTTCTAATAGTAGCACTCAGCCTCCCAGGTTCAGAAGAAGTTAAAATGATAAAGACCTGATCTTGGGGCTCTTCAAGGGTTTTTAAAAGAGCATTAGATGCGCTTATATTCATTAGATGTGCTTCTGGGATGATTGCGATCCTCGCGGCTCCCGAGTGGCTTGACCGTTGAGAGAAGCTAGAAAGCAATCGGATGTCGTCCACCTTTATACTATCGTGATTACCGCCACTAGCAATTTCTAGCCTATCGGGATGTGTTCCAGCATCTATCATCGAACAGCTTTGACACGCGCCACATGGAAAGCTATCCGCGGGGCTCCTGCAAAGAATCAGCTTAGCGAGGGCGCGCATAAAATCCGTTTTACCAATGTTCCTCTCGCCATCCAATAAAAGCGCATGAGGGAGACTGTGCTTTCTAAGAGCCTTCACTAGACTCTCCCAAATCGTTTCTTGCCAAACGTATGGAGCGGTTTCAGGCATCATTCGGCAACCTAATTCTCAAGATATTTTTGAGCTCTTCCGCCACTATGTACTGACTTTTAGAGCCATCGATCACCGCGCACCGCATCGGATCTGCCTTTGCGATCTCTAAGTATGTAGCCCTTACTCTCCCAAAAAAATCTAGCTCCTCATTCTCAAACCTATCTAATTCTCCGCGCGTGCGAGCCCTCTGGAGACCTGCGACCGGATCTATGTCAAAAAGGATAGTCAAATCAGGGTGAATGTCTTTGAGAACTAGTCTCTCGAGCGTCCTAATAATGCCGGGATCTAGGTTTCGGCCACCCCCCTGATATGCATAGGTCGCATCGATAAAGCGATCACATAATACGTACTTCCCGCACTCTAGCGCCGGCTTTATAACCTCCTCGAGGTGTTGAGAGCGAGCAGCAAACATGAGCAGCAGCTCAGTGAGGCTAGATACCGGTTCCTTGCGAGGGCTCAAGAGGAGTTTGCGGATTTCCTCTGCCATCTGGGTCCCGCCCGGTTCTCGAGTGAGAATGTACTCGATCCCCTCGGTTTGCAGAAAAAGCTCAATAGTAGGCATATTTGTGCTTTTGCCCGCCCCTTCTCCGCCTTCAATTGTTATGAACTTTCCTTTCACAAGACCGCCTCGATTGTCGCCTAAATCAGTTTGTACCATCTAAAAATCATAGCGCTGTATCTATTGAGCACTCATTTCTCGAAACTTTTTTACTTCCCTATTATGATCGTTGAGGGTGTTTGTGAAGACATGCCCACCCAATCCGTCCGCTACAAAATATAAGCTCTCTCCGCTAAGCGGCTTAAGCGCGGCACGAATCGATTCCCGTCCCGCCAGCGATATTGGTGACGGAGGCAATCCACTTCTGGTATAGCTGTTAAATTCAGTATCATGCCTAAGGTCTGCACGTGTAAGAGAGCCGTCATATTCATCACCCAAGCCATATATTACTGTGGGATCGGACTGGAGACGCATGCCTTTTTCTATTCTTCTCGCAAAAACACCCGCGATTTCAGCCTTTTCGTTAATGAGACCAGACTCTTTCTCAATTATAGAAGCTATTATTAGAGCATCGTAGGGAGTCTTCCAGGGAATATTATTAGTTTTTTTGTCCCATTCCGAAGAAAGAACGTCTTTGAGACGCGCATTCGCTCGAGAAATTATTTCATAATCCGCAGTTCCGGCGGAATATTGATAGGTATCTGGAAAAAGCATTCCTTCCGTTGAAGTAGGATAGTCCGTTACACCAATCCCAAGGCCTAAAGCCGAAAAATTAACGCTGCTGGTTATAATCGCCTCACTCGAGCGTATTGCGCTCAAGGCTTTCTCAAAGGTCCAGCCTTCAATGAGCGTCACTGTGAGAGATCTTACATTTCCAACTGCTAGATTTCTAACTAAAACTCGAATGCTCGACTCTGCATTAACTTCGTACTCACCAGCCTGCATCCTGTCGGTCACTTTACCTAGGTAGGAAGCCGAAGAAAAAAATAAAGAGGATTTTAAAACTCCTGATTCGAGCAATATCTCTTTAATAAGATTGAAGCTCGCGCCTACAGGAATAACAAAGACAATATCATCTTCATCCAGGTGATCAAATTTCTTGCTTAACTCCAGGCTGTATAAAATTGATCCAGATACAGTAATAAAAAAAGCGAGCGAAGCTAATCCTAGTATTAAATTTTCGGCGGTAAAACGACTCCAGGAGTGCCCCTTACCCACTACTGGAAGGCCTTAAAAATAAGGCTACCGTTTGTTCCACCAAAACCGAATGAATTGCTGAGGACATAATTTAATGCAGCTTCCCGACCGACTTTAGGCACATAATCCAAATCACATGATTCTTCAGGGTTCTCTAAGTTAATAGTTGCTGGGATAAATTGATCGTAAAGAGCCAATATAGAAACGATTGCTTCTGCAGCGCCTGAAGCACCCAACAGGTGCCCCATCATCGATTTCGTCGAGCTGACGGCCAGCTCGTAAGCATGTGCGGTAAATACCGTCTTAATAGCCTGAGTTTCAGCTACATCTCCGGCAACTGTTGATGTCCCATGAGCATTTATATAATCAATGCTCTCACCGCTAAGATTAGCACTTCTCAATGCGTTTCCCATGCAAGTGGCGGCGCCTGCTCCTCCAGGTGACGGTGACGTCATGTGAAACGCATCCCCACTCATTCCAAAGCCAACTAATTCCGCGTAGATTTTTGCGTGGCGCCTTTTGGCATGCTCAAGCTCCTCCAGAACCAAAACTCCCGCTCCATCACTCAAAACAAATCCATCTCTATCTCGGTCCCAGGGACGACTTGCTTCTTCGGGGGCTTCGTTTCGTGTCGACAGAGCCCTAGCTGCACAGAACCCACCGAGCCCTAGAGGAGTAGTCGCCATCTCTGCGCCACCAACAAGCATTACTTCAGCTTGACCCGAGGCTATGAAGTTGCCCGCAATTCCAATATTATGCGTTCCCGTTGTGCAGGCAGTTGTAACAGCAATATTTGGACCTCGAAAACCGAGCTTAATTGATAGATTTCCAGAAATCATATTAATAATAGAGCCAGGAACAAAGAATGGGGAAATCTTCCTCGGTCCCTGCTCGCTCACCGTGATCGCATTTCTTTCGATATCGTTTAAACCACCTATTCCAGAACCAACAGCGACACCAGCACGCTCAAGATTAATGGACTCTAAATCAAGACCCGAGTCTTCAAATGCTTGGAGCCCAGCCACCATCCCATAGTGCATGAAGCGATCCATCCGCCTGACTTCTTTTAGAGGGATGTACTCTGAAACATCCAAGTTATTAATAGCCCCACCAAATCTAGTCGAAAACTCAGAAGCATCAAAGCTTGTAATCGAGGCAATGCCACTCTTCCCATCCTTTATTGCGGACCATGACTGTTCAACGTTATTGCCCAGCGGACTTAATAACCCAAGTCCAGTGATCACAACTCGCCTCGTCTTCATAGTTCATTTCTCCAAAAAAAAACCGCCCTAGGACTTTCGGGGCGGTTTTTGTAAGATATAAGATTTCTCAAAACTCTTTGGTACGCGAGAGTAACCTCAAAGGTTCTGGTTTATGTAATCAATCGCAAGCTGAACAGTGGTAATTTTTTCCGCCTCTTCGTCTGGAATCTCGGTTTCGAATTCTTCTTCGAGCGCCATCACAAGCTCGACAGTATCAAGAGAGTCTGCTCCTAAATCATCGACAAACGAAGCAGAAGCTTTCACCTCGTCCTCTTTAACCCCAAGCTGCTCACAAACAATTTTTTTTACTCTCTCTTCAATGCTGCTCATATTTATTTAGCTCCCACACTTGTGTTGACATTGCTACTTAATTACTTTGCTTCGTTGTTTTTGCATCTTTACTTTAAATTACTTAGACACTCCTGGATGCTATAAGTTCCCGTTTAGCAATCCTCAGTTCAGCCCCTCTTTTTGAAATTCCTCAATCCCAAGCGCGCAAGTTAACCCTTATTTTCTATCGTTGCAATGCTTAAATTGAGATACAGAAATTACTATATAAATCATGAGCTTGAATAATTCCTGTGGGCGCTGCTACATATACATCCCACCATTGACGTGGATTGTTTCACCTGTTATGTACCCCCCATGCTCGGAGATTAAAAAAGCGACAACTTCAGCGACTTCCTCTGGTTGTCCTAACCGATTAAGGGGAATTTTACCGAGTAAATCTTTTACTTGAACTTCTGTAAGTGCGCGAGTCATATCAGTCTCAATAAACCCTGGAGCAACCGAGTTAACGGTAATTCCTCTTGACCCAATCTCTTGCGCAAGCGAGCGTGTAAACCCCTCCGCTCCGGCCTTTGATGCTGAATAATTTGTTTGGCCACCATTGCCACTCGATCCGACAACCGAGCTGATGTTAACTATCCTACCCCACCTAGCTTTCGTCATTCCTTTTACTGCAACTTTATTGATCCTGTAAAGAGAGTTCAAATTTGTATTAATTACGTCTAGCCATTCTGTATCTTTCATTCTTAACAAAAGATTGTCCCTTGTGATCCCAGCGTTGTTTACTACTATAAGCGGATGACCAAGTTCTTTGTTTATTAGAAGCATACAAGATTCAACGGAATTATCCTCAGAGACATCGAGCATATAACCGCCTCCCCCTATTCCGGCCTCGCTCAAGTACTCCGATATCGAATCGGCACCATCTTGAGTCGTGGATGTCCCCGCTATACGAATTCCCATTCGACCCAGATTTAATGCTATCGCTTTTCCTATGCCACGACTTGCACCGGTAATTAACGCTATCTTTTCAGAGTTACTCATATAATAGATCCATAAACACAAGTATGTAGATTGCTAAGCTTTTCAGTGAATGATTAATTATTTTGACAATGGGCAAGTGCAATTGAAATGCTGGTTAAATCATGGGTTGGGAGGGATGACATAGTCGGCTCTGATCTTTTCGTTAACCCGGACAAGATTTTACCTGGACCGCACTCAACAAGACTTGTACAACCCGCGTGACGGAGTACTGCTAAACATTGAATCCAAAGAACTGGTTTAAATAATTGGTTAATTAATCTATCTTTAATCGCACTGGCGGAATCGGATCTTTCTGCATCAACATTTTGAACGATTGGTATCCGTGGTGTTTGAAATAGAGTCGTATCCAGAACATGCTTTAACTTATCAGCTGCAGGCTTCATTAGTTCACAATGTGACGGAACACTCACATTAAGCTCTACTATTCGCTTCGCTCCCGCTTCAGTACATAATGCCGAGGCTGTATCGACCGCCTGTGCATCGCCGGCAATTACTATTTGGCCTGGAGAATTATAGTTAGCAATAGAAGCCACACCATATTGCTCTGATTGATTGCAAGCCGTCTCGATTGACGCGGCGTCAAGACCAAGAATTGCTGCCATTTTTCCGACCCCGGCAGGGACGGCCTCTTGCATGTATAGTCCTCGCTGATGTACGAGTTTTATCGCATCGGAGAATGAGATGGCTTCAGCGCACACCAATGCGGAATATTCCCCGAGACTATGGCCTGCTAATAAAGCCGGATTAAGACCTCCTTGCATCTGCCAAAGCCGCCAAATGGCAACTGACGCAGTCATCAACACCGGCTGCGTGATTGAAGTATCGTTTAGCTCATTGTTTGGATTGTCTTGCGCAATGGTCCACAGATTCTTACCCAAAACATCACTGGCTTCTATAAAGGTCTGTTGGATTATTGGGTATTTACGAGCTAAATCTGACAGCATTCCGGGTTGCTGGGACCCTTGACCGGGGAAAACGAATCCAAAATCATTCATATGAGATCCTACACAAAAAGAACAGGGCGCGATCGGCAAACTGGACACACCAGCACACAATCCCAGCTGAAGATGCTCAGGCTCCCTAAAATAGCCTCAAGATGATGTAAGGCTTGAAGGAGCTAATCCCCTCCGAGCTCGAGAACTTTCTTCCCTTTGTAGAATCCATCGCCTGTAATATGGTGCCTGCGATGAACTTCTCCAGTAGTTTTATCTGTAGATAAAGTCGGCTCTGAGAGTTTATCGTGTGTGCGACGCTTTCCCCTGCGAGAGCGCGTAACCTTGCTTTTTTGAACTGCCATTTCTTCACCTTATTGAAATTTCTACAACAGAGTTTTTAGGACATCGAATGGATTTTCCTTAAGCTCTCGATCGCAATCTTCAACCATTATACCATCTATTATATCATTTGAGCATTCCCCTTCATCATGAAAGCTAACAATAGGCATGCTAAGTAGTACTTGCTCTTCTATTATTTCTGAAGGGTCTAGATATGTGTCATCGATTATCCAGGGGTCTAAGCCTGATTCTAAATTTGTTAGCTCACCTTCACTTTCAAGTAGAACTAAGTTGATATCGTCATGTATCTTCAACACTAAAGGATTTAAGCATCGCTGGCAGTAGACACTTATCACACCTTTGACAGCACCAGAAATTCTACGAAAATTGTTATCGTCACGAAAAACTCGCAAGCTAGCGTCTACTTCTAGCCTGCCCGGCTGCGCCATGACCTCTACAAGTCTCAAGAGCCGTTTCTTGTCCACACGGCCTTGAAAAGACATTCCCTGATCGAAAGCTTTTCGGGTATCGATATAATTCGGAAATTGCATGAATGATTCAGTATTTGTCATTTAGTCATTTTTTGACGGCACGATGATAGGCGTCCGTAGCGATTGTGTCAAAGACTTAAGGCGTTATTAACATTAAATAAAGCTTATTAAACCTCGTTAAGATGTTTCAACAGGTCAGAAAATGATTCATCCATGGGAGCTGTAATTCGTATACTCTCCCCTTCAAATGTGGTGGGGAACGTTATTGCATGAGAATGAAGATAAAGACGAGAGGCCTTACCTAGCCTGTTGTCATGCTGTTTTGACTTATACTTCCTGTCGCCAATGATAGCGTGACCAGAATACTGGCAGTGAACTCTGATTTGATGGGTTCTACCAGTTTCCGGCACGGCTTTGATAAGACTTGCATACCCGAAGCTCTTTTTAAGATGAAACTCAGTTTTAGCGAACTTTCCATTTTTGTTAACACGAACAATGGCCTGACCAGAATTTTCTTTATCCTTCTGTAGGGCCGCTTGCACCGTGACACATCTGTCGAGCCAATCACCATGAACAACCGCGATATATTCCTTACGCAGCGCTTGTGTTCGAAACTTATCTTGAATAAATCTTAGGTACTGGTTGTTCTTACTAATTATAATGCATCCAGATGTGCCCCGATCAAGCCTATGGGCCAGTTCCGCTTTTGCCCAATCCGGCTTAACTTGTCTTACGCCTTCTATTAGCCCCAGATTAACGTCGGTGCCAAGGTGCACAGCAAGGCCCGATGGTTTGTTCAAAACTATGCAGTCGTCTGTCTCAAACAATATACTGTTAAGAAGC
>TARA_Y100000385_G_scaffold286571_1_pt1 | contig 10684 bp, 9 predicted proteins | sample TARA_Y100000385 | Tara Oceans TARA_Y100000385 (sample SAMEA2620980) | marine metagenome | biome: marine biome (ENVO:00000447); feature: surface water layer (ENVO:00002042); material: "saline water (ENVO:00002010), including plankton (ENVO:xxxxxxxx)" | depth 5 m
GAACAAAGATAGAAAATGAACAATACTATTACTCAATTATTTGGCATAAAATATCCACTTATTCAAGCAGGTATGATTTGGTGTAGTGGTTGGGAGTTGGCATCGGCAGTAAGCAATGCTGGTGGGCTAGGTATAATCGGTTCAGGCTCTATGTATCCCGATGTATTGAGGGAGCATATCCAAAAATGTCAAGCCCATACGGACAAGCCTTTTGCAGTCAATTTACCACTGCTTTACCCTCAGATTGATGATCATATTTCCATTCTTATTGAAGAAGGGGTCAAGGTAGTATTTACTTCGGCTGGAAATCCTGCTAAGTGGACTAGTCATTTAAAAAAGCATGGAATAACTGTAGTTCATGTGGTCAGTAATGTCAAATTTGCGTTGAAGGCTGTTGATGCTGGAGTAGATGCAATAGTAGCTGAAGGCTTTGAGGCAGGAGGGCATAATGGCAGGGAAGAAACCACAACGATGTGTCTTATTCCACTAATAAGAAAAGCCGTTTCAGTACCCTTGATTGCTGCTGGAGGTATTGGTAGCGGTGCAGGAATGTTGGCGGCTATGGCTTTGGGTGCTGACGGTGTGCAGATAGGAAGTCGTTTCATTGCTTCGCCAGAATCTTCGGCGCATCAAAATTTTAAAGACTATATTCTAAAAGCCAAAGAGGGCGATACCCAATTGATGTTAAAAGAAATCACTCCTGTTAGACTTTTAAAGAATGAGTTTTATCATCAAATTATTACAGCCTATGAAAATGGAGCAACAAAAGAAGAACTTCAAGAATTGTTAGGCAGGGGCAGAGCAAAGAAAGGTATGTTCATGGGCGACTTAGAAGAAGGTGAATTAGAAATCGGTCAAATATCGGCAACGATGAATACGATCAAACCTGCCGCCGAAATTGTTCAAGAAATAATTGAAGAATTTGATATGATGAAAAATAAATTATCCAAAATAGTGTTGTAGACTTATCCGTTAGTTAATTATAATAATGCGAATTCTCAAAACTTTTATATTAACCTTGCTTATTTTGAGGTCGTTTGTGGCTTTTTCTCAAGACCCAGATGCTCCACTAATCACTTATGTTAGTGTTAATCATAGCACTCAGCAAGTGGATATAAACTGGGTAAATACAACCACAGATGTTGTGGGCTATGTTATTTATTTTCAAGATATTTCTGGTTTATGGATTCCGCTAGATACCATAATGGGAATTAACAACACGAACTACTCCACACAAAACGCTAATCCTCAACAAAAAATAGAAACCTTCAGTGTAGTAGCTTTCGATGCTTTGGGCAATAGTAGTGTTCGTAGCGATTCGCATTCTACCGTTTTCCTTCAGTTTGACTATGAAAATTGTGATACCATTCTTCAGCTGAATTGGAACAGTTATCTCAATATGTACGGCATGGATGGTTATCAGCTTAAAATAACTAGAGAAGATTTGTTGTCCGGCATTCCTTTTCCAGAACAAACAATTGCTATTAGTCAAACGGATTCTTCTTATGATTTTCCTATTGAATATTCTAGCAAATACATCTTGTGGTTAGAAACAATAAGCCCCGTTAATTATATCTCAAAATCCAATATATTGGAAATAGTAACTACCGATATTGATGTGCCTATGTACAGTTATATCAATAGGGTTAGCGTTGTTGGAGAAAATAGTATAGAGGTAAGTGTCTTATCTAATTCTGAAGATTTGAGTCACGTTAATATTTACAAGTCTAATTTAGAAAATGGTTTTCAATTTTTTTTGGGTAAAGCCAATCTATCTAATGATGAATTTACAACTATTGACCCATTAGTTTTGCCAGAAAGAAATGTGTATTACTATAAGTCCAAGCCAGTAGATATTTGTGGTAAAGAATATGAGTTGCCCCAGTTCAGTGGAATAACGGATACATCTGTAGCCTACAATTTAAAATTGACTCCGCTATCCGTCACTAAAGAATCTATTTCAGTAGAATGTGGTAAATACGATAATTTTATATCGAGTTCACATATTGAATTATGGAAAGAAGTTAACGGTGAAAAAAGCTATTTGCAAGACGCTTATCCAGATATGCAATACGATGTGCCTTTACGGTCTGATGTAGGTAAGGTTTGTGTCTATCTTCTCTCTACTGAAAACCTCAATAACTCCCTAAATAGAAAAGATTCTGTTCTATCAAATAAGGTATGTATCTCAAAATCTCCCTTACTGTTTATTCCTAAAGCCTTTACACCACAAAATCAAGACTTGAAGAATAACGAATGGAAAGTTGTTGTTTATGGAGAAAATGCCATTCAAAATTACAGTTTGAAAATCTACACAAGGTTTGGAGAAGCTATTTTCGAAACCAATTCCATACATGAGGCTTGGGACGGTACTATTAATAATTCACTTGCACCAGATGGAGTGTATATTTATAGTATTCAAATTGACTACGCACAAGGAGAGCAATTACACGAGGGTGGAAGTATAATGCTATTTCGATAATCTCATTTAAAATATCTTCTATTTGTTTAAGATTTTACTACCTTTGCCACACTAATTTTTGAGTATGGATTACAATCAGAAAATAATAGGCGAAGGATTGACATACGACGATGTGTTGCTAGTACCAGATTATTCTGATATTTTACCACATCAAGTCAATGTATCTACTCAGTTTTCTAGGAACATTAAATTGAATATTCCTATCGTGTCTGCAGCGATGGACACCGTTACAGAAGCAAAAATGGCCATCTCTATGGCTCAAGACGGTGGCATTGGGGTACTTCACAAAAATATGTCAATTACAGAGCAATCGGCTGAAGTGCGCAAGGTTAAGCGTTCAGAAAGTGGTATGATTCTCGATCCTATAACATTGCCTCAAGATTCTCTTGTTAGTGATGCTTTAGAGATAATGAAAGAAAATAAAATAGGAGGTATTCCTGTTATTGCAGATGAAGGTGATTTAGTAGGAATTGTGACTAATCGAGATTTGCGTTTTGAAAAAAATCACTCTAGACCAATCTCTCAAGTTATGACAAAACTTGATAATTTGATTACTACTCAACTTACCGATTTAGAAAATGCCGAGGATATTCTTCAAGCTAATAAAATTGAAAAGTTGCCTGTTGTTGATGAAAATGGTAAATTAGTCGGACTAATTACCTATAAAGACATCATGAAAAACAAAACGCGCCCCAATTCTTGCAAAGATCAATATGGTCGATTAAGAGTGGCAGCTGCAGTAGGTGTTACTGCCGATGTTAGCGAGCGTGTTCAATCTCTAGTAGATGCAGGTGTTGATGCTATTATTGTAGATACTGCACATGGTCACAGTAAGGGAGTTATCGATACCGTTAAGAAATTAAAATCCGAATTTGACATAGATATTATTGCAGGTAATATTGCTACTGAACAAGCGGCTATAGCTTTAGCCGATGCAGGTGTAGATGCTGTTAAAGTAGGCATTGGTCCAGGTTCTATTTGTACTACTCGTGTAGTAGCAGGGGTAGGGCTTCCTCAACTATCAGCAATTATTAGTGTGTCAAAAGCACTAAAAGACAGAGGTATTCCTATCATTGCAGATGGTGGTGTGCGTTATTCTGGAGATATTGTAAAAGCTATGGTAGCAGGAGCAAGTTCTGTCATGTTAGGTTCAATTTTTGCAGGTGTTGAAGAAGCACCCGGAGAAACTATCATATTTGAAGGTAGAAAATTTAAAACCTACAGAGGTATGGGTTCAGTAGAAGCTATGCAGGCAGGTTCTAAAGATCGCTACTTTCAATCTAACCAAGATAATGCCAAAAAGCTAGTGCCAGAAGGTATTGTTGGTAGAGTAGCTTTTAAAGGAAATTTAGATGAAGTTATTCACCAGATGATTGGTGGATTGAGAGCAGGGATGGGATATTGTGGTGCTCACAACATCGCTGCACTTTCAGAAGCAAAATTTATAAGAATAACATCTGCAGGAATGGCCGAAAGCCACCCACACGATGTAAGTATTACAAAAGAAGCACCTAACTATAGTCGATAAACTTATTTAATAATTAAACTTAAACAAAATGAACAAAATTCTAATTTTATTAGCCTTTGCACTTACTTCAAGTATTGCTATGGCAGGTGGTAACTCACCAGTTAAAATGACTTCTTCCACAGGTGATGATCCTGATATGGTTATGCAAGTAGGACCAGAAAAGGTACAACTTGGAGAATTTGAGTCAATTTTCAACAAAAACAATAATGAAGAAAAGGTAACCCAAAAATACTTGGACGATTACACTGATCTATTTATTGATTTCAAAAGAAAAGTATTGTATGCCCAAGAAAATCAGATGGATACATCTGTAACTTTTAAAAATGAGTTAGCGGGATACAGAAAGCAACTTGCTCGTCCTTATCTGACTGACCAAGCTGCTGAAGATGAACTAGTCGCTGAGGCTTATGAAAGAATGAAGTACGAAGTGCGAGCTAGTCATATCCTAATTAGTGTTGCTGATAATGCATCTCCTCAAGATACTTTAGATGCTTACAACACAATTAAAGGATTGAGAAATAGAGCTCTAAAGGGTGAAGATTTCGGTAAATTAGCCAATGAATATTCTAGTGACCCGTCTGCCAAAACCAATAATGGTGATTTGGGTTACTTTTCAGCATTCCGTATGGTTTATCCATTCGAATCAGCAGCTTTCAATACACCAGTAGGAAAGGTTTCTGATGTTTTTAGAACTCAATTCGGTTACCACATATTAAAAACGGCCGATAAAAGACCTAACAGAGGAGAAGTTAAAGTTGCTCATATCATGATAGAAGAAAGAGAAGATGCAACCTCTAATGAAAAGGCAGCTAATCAAGAGAAATTACAACAATTGATGAAGTCTTTAAGTGATGGTGCATCTTTTGAAGAAATGACTAAATTTTCTGATGATAAAGGTTCAGCCAAAAATAGGGGTGAGTTACCTTGGTTTGGTGCTGGTCAGATGGTTCCAGAATTTGAAAACACAGCTTTCAACCTAAGCTCAGCAGGAGAGGTTTCAAAACCTATTCAAACAATGTACGGTTGGCATGTTATTAAATTACTAGACAGAAGAGGTATACCTTCGTTTGAAGATTCTGAAGCGGATATCAAAAATAAAATTAAGAGAGATAGTAGAAGCAATAGAGGAGTAGAATCTTTAATTGCAAGAATTAAAGATGAGTACAACTTCTCTGAAGGTAGAAGTCGTAGCCCTCTTAATCATACTGACTTTTATATACCTAGACTAAATCAATTGAATATTGATTTAGGTGGTAACTATTCTAACAACATAGACCCATTTTGTAAAATCAATTACAAAAAATGGGATAGAGCGTCTTATACTACTGACGGTAAAACCATGTTTACTTTAGATGGCATCGCTTACACTCAAGATGATTTTGCTGATTATTTAGCAGCAAACAAAATCAATGTAGATTCAGCAAATAGCTGTCCAGTAGTAAAACAGAGATACGAAGAGTGGGTAAACAAAACCTGTTTGGATTATGAAGACTCCAAGCTAGAAGAAAAATACCCCGAGTTCAAGGCTTTAATGAAAGAGTACCACGATGGTATCATGTTATTCGATTTAATGGATCAAAAAGTATGGTCAAAAGCTATTGACGATACTGCAGGCTTGTTAAATTACTACAACTTAACTAAAGAAAATTACCAGTGGGACGAAAGAGCTTTAACAACAGTTTACACCTCCAACGATGAGTTAACAGCTAGTAGAGTAAGAACACTATTGAACAACCGTTATAACTCTAGTGTGTTGACCTCTGAAGAAATGAGTTATTTAGGCTTTGGAAAAGGCGAATTCTATTTAAGTGACACACGTATTTTAAAATTGATGAACCGATACAGAGCTAATAACCTTAAAATATCTTCACGTTCTTTTGAAAAAGGTAAAAGCACTGCTGTCGATAACCACTGGTTTAAAGGACTTACAGAAAATGAATCTAACCTAGACGGTTCGGTATTTTTTGCTGACGTTAAAGAACTCAAAAATGGAGAGCAAAAAACATTTGAAGAGGCTAAAGGAGAGGTAATTACTAATTACCAAAACTATTTAGAAGCGGCTTGGAAATTAGAGTTAGAGCAAAAATATCCTGCCGAAGTTTATACCGATGTTCTTTATAAATTGGTAGACTAATAAATTCGTAAAAAATTATGAGGAAAAAAGCTTTATTATTTATTCTAGTATTAGGGCTTTTTTCCTGTAATTTCTTCAATAGTGATACAGACAATCTTCTTGTTACCGTTTATGGTGATGAGTTATATTATTCTGACATTCAGCACCTTATGTCTCCAGACCTAAGTGATGAAGATAGCTTGAAATTACTCAAAACACTTTGTGAAAAGTGGGCTAAGGAACAGCTACTAGTTCAAAAGGCTAAAATCAACTTACCGTTACTTCAGCAGAATGTTCAGTCTCAAGTAGAGAGCTACGAAAATGCCCTCTTGATTTATTCTTATCAAAAAGAATTACTTAATCAAAAACTCGATACTCTTGTAAGTGAGGAGGAAATAGAAACTTACTATGCCAAGAATAAACAAAACTTCATCTTAAAAGATGCTGTGGTAAAGGTGAATTATATCAAACTAAAGAAAGAAGTACCTTATCTCTGGAAGGTAAAAAGACTTTTTAAAAAGGATGATGATGAAAGTAAATTATCTCTAGAAGATTATTGTTATCAATTTGCTGATGACTACTACCTAGATGATAATTGGCTTTATGTAGACGATATCTTTAAGGCTTTTCCCGAAAGCTATACTTCCAGAGCCCTCTATAAGGGCAAAGACATAGAATTTGTAGATAATGATTTTTATTATTTTCTTCACGTCAAAAAATATAAATCAAAGGGTAGCGTTTCACCTTTGGAAATGGTAAGCAATCAAATACAATCTATTATTGTAAATAGAAGAAAAATTAATTTTCTTAAACATGTAGAGATGGATTTATATCAAAACGCACTTGCTAAAAATTATGTTCAGTATGAAAAAAATTAGTCTATTAATATTTTCTTTTCAAATTTTCACTTTGCCTTTATTAGCTCAAGAAATGGTAGAAGGGGTAGTCGCTGTTATTGGTGATAAAGCGATTTTAAAATCTGAAATAGAACAGCAATACCTACAACTAAAAGCCTCTGATGTTACCAATGCCAACCTCAGGTGTGAAGTGATGGAAGAACTGATGTTTCAAAAGCTATTAAGCCATCAAGCTGAAATAGATAGTTTGGAAGTTACAGAGGATGAAATAAATGATGCTATTGACCAACGTATTGATTATTTTGTGAGTCAGATAGGTTCAGAGAAAAAATTAGAGGATTATTTTGGTAAAACCATCTCTCAAATAAGAGAAGAGTTTCAAACTATTTTCAAGGAACAACGTTTGGCTCAGCGTATGGAAAGTAAAATAACTTCAGGTGTAAAGGTTACACCTCAAGAAGTATTGAAATTTTATAATAAAATTCCAGAAGATAGCTTACCTCTGTTTCCTGAAGAGATATACCTTTCTCAATTAGTTGTTTATCCTAAAGTAGATAAGTCCGAAAGAGAACGCATCACTAAAAAGTTAAACGGTTTTAAGCAACGTGTTCAAAATGGTGAAGATTTCGCTTTTTTAGCGTCTTTGTATTCTGATGACCCAGGATCTGCTAAAGTTGGTGGCGATTTAGGTTTTGTGAAGAAAGGTAAGCTCGTTCCTAAATTTGAATCGGTAGCCTTTCGTTTGCAAGAGGGCGAATTGTCAGATGTTGTAGAAACAAAGTTCGGTTTTCACCTTATACAAATGGTAAAGAGAAGAGGACAGCAATTTAATATACGTCATATCCTTATTAAACCAAATATTAGTTCTAATGCTGTTGAAAAAGCTAAGACCAAACTAGATAGCATTATTCAATTTATGGCAAAAGATACCTTGTCGTTCGAGCAGTTAGCCATTAAGTATTCAGAAGATGAATCTAAAAACAATGGGGGAGTGATTGTGAATCCACAAACGGGTTCATCTTCATTTGTATTAGAAGAATTAGAATTTTCTGTTTCCTCTACTATTGATGGATTAAAAGAAAACGAATATTCAAAGCCTACCGTTTTTGTTAGTTTTGATGGTCGCAAAGGCTGTCGTATTATCAATGTAGATAGGATTATTGAAGAACATCAAGCAAATTTGAAAGAAGATTACGACCGTATTCAGAGTGTAGCTTTACAGGAGATGAAAGCTCAGGCTTTGAATGAATGGAAGAAAGATAAATTAAAGGAAACCTACATAGATATCAAAAAAGATTTTGATTGTGTATGGAATGATAATTGGAAAAAGTAAGAGAATAGATGTCAGAAGTTGATGAATTAGATGGGTTTAAAGAATCCTACGAGAGATTTAGAAAGGAAATAGCTAAAGTTATAGTAGGTCAAGATGAAGTCGTTAAAAACGTCCTCATATCTATTTTTAGTCAAGGACATTGTTTGCTAGTCGGTGTACCTGGTTTGGCAAAGACTTTGTTAGTTCAGACCATAGCTCAGTCTTTAGGGTTAAAATTCAACAGAATTCAGTTTACTCCTGATTTGATGCCATCTGATATAGTGGGTTCTGAAATCCTTGATGAGAATAGACAATTTAGTTTTAACAAAGGCCCTTTGTTTGCTAATATTGTTTTGGCCGATGAGATAAACCGTACGCCACCAAAAACACAAGCAGCTTTGTTAGAAGCGATGCAAGAAAAAGCCGTTACAGCAGCAGGAAGTCGTTATGAATTGGACAAGCCCTTTTTTGTGTTAGCTACTCAAAACCCTATTGAACAGGAAGGTACTTACCCACTTCCAGAAGCACAACTCGACCGCTTTATGTTTAATGTTGTTTTGGATTACCCTTCTTATGAAGAGGAACTAGAAGTTATTAAAAATACTACCTCTGACAAAAAAGTGGTATTAGATAAAATTCTTAATGCCGAACAAATATTGCACTATCAAAATTTAATACGCAAGATACCAGTTGCCGATAATGTAATGGAATATGCTGTTAAGTTAGTCGCTAAGACACGTCCCAATACAGCAATGGCAACAGATAGAGTGAATCAGTTTATTGCTTGGGGTGCAGGACCTAGAGCTTCTCAATTTTTGGTAGTAGGGGCTAAATGTCATGCGGCTATTAATGGTAAGTATTCACCAGATATAGAAGATGTCAAAGCTGTAGCTGAGCCTATTCTGAGACACCGATTAGTTAAAACGTATCAAGCTGATGCCGAAGGCATTAGTATAGAACAACTTATACAAGAGCTTTTATAGATGATTATACCTATTGTAGCATACGGAACAAAGGTTTTAAAACAGAAAGCTGAAGAGATCTCTTCGGACTATCCCAATTTAAAAGAGTTGATTGAAGACATGTTTGAAACCATGTATGAAGCTAGTGGAGTAGGTTTAGCAGCACCTCAAATTGGTAGGAGTATCCGTCTATTTATTGTGGATGGTAGCCCTTTTGCCGATGAAGACGCTGATATGGAAGGCTTTCGCAAGGTATTCATCAACCCTCAAATAGTCGAAGAAAGTGGCGAAGAATGGAATTTTAATGAAGGTTGTTTGTCCATTCCAAGTATTAGAGAAGATGTATCACGTCTTTCTAAAGTTCGTATTCGTTACCAAGATGAGAATTTCAAAACCATAGAGGAAGAATATGATGGCACTAAAGCCCGAATCATACAACATGAATACGACCATATTGAAGGCGTGCTTTTTACAGATTATCTTAGTGCTATCAAGAAACGCTTATTGAAACGTAAACTAAACGATATTTCTAAAGGTAATGTAAAGGTCGATTATCGAATGAAATTCCCACTGAAAAAGGGTAGGTAAGACCTAAAGTTTTACCCCTAAGCCAATTCCAACAGAAAGCATTTTCCTGTTTATTAGTACCTCTGTATATTGACCTAAAAAAACTGTATTGTGCATAGGGGTTAGCAAACAAGGTGATTTTATCAGTATTATAGAAGTCTATTCCAAAGGCTACATTTCCATTCAAATTTATTTTTCTAAAAGGAGCATAAGAATGTTTAATTTTTTGTGTGGTTATTCTTGCTGGCTGGTCAGTATAATATATTTTACTTACAGTTTTGTTGTAAATGTTGTAACTACAACTTAACCCCATTTGGCTGTAAATTTTATCGTTGATGTAAAATTTAAGGTATAAGGGTACTTCAATATGGTAGTGAATTGTTAAAAGTGTAACTTTTTTGATATTAGATGCCGTAAAATCACCATTTTCAGGGTTAATTTCATCGCCGAAATGAAAATTCGCATATCTACTTCCATTATTTTGAAAGCCAAATCCAATACCAATTTTAGTTTTTTGACTTAATTCATATTCAGTAAATACTTTTGCATTAACAGATAGTTTTTTTCGTTTAAATACGTCTTCTTGTCTAGAAAGTTCCTCAAGGAATTTAATGCTATCATGTAAGGGTTCCTTAATGAATACAGTAGCAATTGAATAGTTAGGTGTTAGTTCGATCCCAAATTTTAACTTCTTTTCTTGTGAAAAACTACTTAGATATAAGCATAATAACAGCAGAGTAAGGATTTTGTACATGGCTTTAGGTTTTAAGAATAAGACGAATTTAACTAAAAAAGCTCAACAATAAAATTGTTGAGCTTTTTTGTGATCGCGACAGGATTCGAACCTGTGACCGTCTGCTTAG
>TARA_Y100000385_G_scaffold173195_1_pt1 | contig 10674 bp, 6 predicted proteins | sample TARA_Y100000385 | Tara Oceans TARA_Y100000385 (sample SAMEA2620980) | marine metagenome | biome: marine biome (ENVO:00000447); feature: surface water layer (ENVO:00002042); material: "saline water (ENVO:00002010), including plankton (ENVO:xxxxxxxx)" | depth 5 m
GTCTCCCTCCAGAAGAGATTTTAAAACTTCTAACTCAGGGATTGTGGTTGAATTAAAGTTAGAAGATTTTGTGAAATATGAAAAGTTTGGACCATTAGCTGGAATGCAATTTCAAAAAGAAATAGAACAAAAGGCATGCAGATTAGCAGGAGGAACTCAAAAAGTTCCAGCACAAAGATTGGTTGATTTTACCAATAACAAACAATCTGTAGACATACCAGAAACCTCATATATTCCTGGTACTACTTCAACCAAATTATCAGATTTATTGCCTCAGTTTATTAACCAGAATTTGACAGAAGGATTTAAACAAATCGGCAAACAAATGAAAGGATATTTAACCAATGAAGCAGTAATACACGCTCCAGAAAGCAGAACCTCTTCTCCAGTTCGTATTCCACGAGACAAAAAAACCTTCCAACATCCTCAAATTGAAGGACTTTTTCCTTGTGGAGAAGGAGCCGGGTACGCTGGAGGTATTATTTCGGCAGCTATTGATGGAGAGAAATGTGCGGAAAAATGTTAGTTTTGTAGAACTTACAACAATATTTGTCGTTTAAAAAATAAAACTATTAACTATGAAAAAAATATTTTTACTATTTCTATTTCCTTTATCTGTTTTTAGTCAATACACGTCTATCCCGGATACAAATTTTGAACAGTCTCTAATAAACTATGGTTATGACCTTGTAAAGGACGGTTTTGTTGAAACCTCTGCTATTGACACAGTTACAGATCTCACGATCAATAATAATAATATCTCTGACTTGACAGGAATTGAAAGTTTTATTGCTTTACAATCTTTATTTTGTTACGATAATAATTTAAGCACATTAAATCTAGTAAACAATACACAACTTTTCGAAGTAACCTGTTCTAATAACAATCTTACCTCAATAGATTTAAGAAACGGAAACAATAGTGGATTGTGGTATTTTATGTCAATCAACAACCCTAGTTTAAATTGTATTGATGTTGATGATGTCGCTTATTGTGAATATAACTTTGCTGTAGATAGTTGGACATCATTTAGTAATAATTGTTTTCCTACTAATATAAGTGGAGTTACTAATAACAAAAAACTAATTAGAGTTATTGATATTCATGGAAGAACAATAGATCCAAAACTAAATACTCCTCTAATTTATATATTTTCTGACGGTAGCAGGGAAAAGAGGGTATTTATAAAGTAAACATAGAAAAAAATAATTTTTATTTTATCACCACCCTTTTCTCAACCCTACCATCTTGATAAATTTTAAGTTATGGCATGTTTTTCGGTGGTTTACATCTCTTTCCTTCAAAATCAGTAAAACTAAGCAATTTTAAATCAGATTTTTTTGTAGGAAGATTAACATGATTAATATTAGACAAATCTAATTCCTTATATATTTTGGAACAGATAATACAAACAGAAAAAGAATGAGTTTCATAGTATTAATTTTTGTTAAAGGTAATAATTATTTTCTTCTTCTATTCACTCCTTTATCCCCTCTACTTTTTGGTTTCTTGTATTTTACTCTTCTCTCTTTTCTCCACTTATCTCTATCATTTACTTTCTTATTCTTTTCTTTCTTTTCATGAAAAGAAAGTCCTACCTCTACTTTTTTGACATTCCTGTAAAAATTCTTTCCATTTGATTTACGCTCTTCTTCGGTTAATTGTTGAGTTATTTCTACTTCTTCTGGTATTTCTGCAACTGGAATCTTGTAATTCATTAAATCTTCAATAAATTCTTTGTTTTTCTTCTCTTTCTCAGTATAAAACAAAAATGATTTACCTTTTTCTTCTGCTCGTCCAGTTCTTCCAATTCGGTGCATATAATTTTCAGGATAAATTGGAGTATCAAAATTTATAACATGTGAAATTTTATCTAAATCCATGCCTCTAGCAATTATATCAGTTGCGATTAGGATTCTGCAAGTTCCCTCATCATACTTTTTAATAGATTTAAACCTATAATTCTGACTTTTATTAGAATGAATAACCGCAATATCTGACACAAAAAATTCTTCTAAAGCTTCAAATAATCGGTCAGCAATTTTTTTGGATGAAACGAAAACTAAAACCTTTTTAAATTCCTCCTTATTCCTTAAAATATGAACTAATAAATTTACTTTTGTATAATAGTTAGGGACTGAATATTTTATCTGAGAAATATTATCAAGAGGAGTGCCACTTAGTGCTATTTGTACTCTTTTTGATCTAATGAAAAAAGAAGAAATTAGTTCATCAACTTCTTCCGTCATAGTAGCTGAAAACATTATATTTTGTCTTCTTTCTGGAAGAAGTTCAAATATATTTATAAGTTGAAAACGAAAACCTAAATCTAACATTACATCTACCTCATCAATCACTAATTTCTTTATTCCCTTAAGTTGTAAAGCTCTGCAGAGTGCTAAATCGTATAATCTTCCTGGAGTTGCAACCACAACATCTGCTCCATCTTGCAATTTTATTTTCTGAGTACTTATGTTTGTACCTCCATATACACCTACTATTCTACAACTAATATATTGAGTTAAACTTTCCAGAGTTTCAACTACCTGAACTACTAATTCTCTGGTAGGAACTAAAATTAAAATTCTAGGATTCTTTTGATCTGAATAACTTAATTCTTGCAAAAGAGGTAAACAATACGCAATTGTTTTGCCAGTACCTGTTTGTGCTATTCCAACTATATCCGTTCCACTAAGTATTTCAGAAAAAGTCTTTTCCTGAATTGATGTTTGTTTTGTAAGCTCCAAATCAGAAACCGCATTTTGTAATTGCTTATTTAAGTTAATATCAGAAAAATGACTCATAGGAAATTATAATTAGTGCAAAAGTAGGAATAAGATTAAGGTAAATCTTATTCAGTTACAATTTTCTGTTCCACCTCCCCATTATCAAATAGATAAAAAAGAATTTTATTCTTTTTAAAAGAGGTTTTTTTTCCTAAGATATCAGTTATTTTTAGGAGGTTTTTATTATCTTCTACACTATTAATATTTGTAGGAATATTAATAGTTATAGAGTGTGTAATTGTTTCTTGATTACAATTTGAATTTGTGTAAACAGTTAATGAAACTGTATAATTACCAGAAGAGGTATAAATATGAAGAGGATTTTCATCAGTTGAAGTTATTCCATCTCCAAAATCCCACAAAATACTTTCAAAATTAGAACTCAAATTATTAAAAGTAGCCATATCATTAGTAACATTAAAAGTAAAATCAGTATTAAATATATTCCAAGTGGATAAGCTATCTAAAACAGTATTAGAAGCGATAGTTTGCAAAAAGACTGCTGTAGCATGGCCTATTCCAATTGGCATATAAGTAGATCCGATTGGACTCTTTTTAAATATTGTAGCATAAAAAGTACATGCAGCCAAATAACTCCCATATATGCTAGGGTGACTATTGTCTGAAGAGTATAAATTTAAAGCACTATCCTGAGCAATAGATTCTTTCCAAGACATACCAACAGGTGAACAAGTAGCATTATGATTAAATGTCATGTCTAAATACGATTCTCTTAACCTTTGTTGCATGCCTGTATAGGTGCAAATAGGAGGATAAGACTGACAGTTTTGCAGATCTCCATATTTTCTACCCCAAGTCATAAAAAAAATAGGCTCTGTACACACAGAATTTGATTCTATAGAGTCTATAAGAATTTGCGCATAAGGAAACACATCATTACTTACTTGTGAAGGAGAAAAAGATGGCTCCTGACTCTGACATTGAATAATAACATTATCCCATTGTTGTTGAGATATTTTACTTAATGTTTGTGCATTAGTAGAATGCATCTGTAAAGTAGCTCCTCCTAGGGTATTTTGATCATAATTTAAGGTGTCTCCAAAAGATAATGCTATCTGTTTTACCATATATGGTAAATCATTATAAAAAGTATAGGAGTTTCCTACAAAAAGGACTTCTGTGGTTTGCTGTGAAAAAACAAATATTGGAATAAACACAACAACAGAGAAGATTCTTTTCATTACTCAACTATTACTCTCTTCTCTATACTACCATCCTCATAAATATAAAATAAAATAATATCCTGAGAAGAGTTGACTTCTCTACCTAATATATCTACTGTTTTTACAAGATTCTTGTTAAATGGAATCTCAGTTATATTCGTAGTAGTATTAACACACGGAACCTCTACCTCAATATTATAATAGAAATAGTAATAACCTGCAGAACCTGCGCTAGATCCTGTTATATTCATAATTGTTCCGATATTATAAGGATAATTAGCTCCAGCATCATTTCTGTATAAACCTGAATAATCAGAAGATATTCCTAATTCCATATCATTACCAATTGGAACATCAAAGTTCAACTGTAATTGTTGCTGGCCTGGATTAAGAAAATGGGTAGTGTCATCAATAACAGATCCATTACTGCTTCTTAACTCAAATGTTACGCTAGTAGCAAAATCAGCATAAAAAACAGCTGACTTAATTGTTAAATCAGTAGTGGCGTCAAAAATCAAATGTTGATCACCCATAAAATAACCACCACTTGAAAAAGTATTATCAATCTCACCTCCAAATTCTAATGAAGTATTTGCAGAAGGATTGTAATTATTTGCTGAGGAATTCATACACCCTAAAATAGGAATGCTATTATCAATAAGTAAACTAGCATCTAATAATGTTATTTGTCCACTTACTAAAGTAGCTTGCAACGTATCAGAGATATATCCTATCTTTGAAAAAACAACATCAAAAATACCATCGTCAGCATTTCCACTAGTGTAATTACCTGATAAATCTGTAGTAGAGTTGTTTGAAATTGATGTATTTAAGATAACTATATTAGCTCCACTAATATTTTGACCAGAATTAACATCAGTGACTAGACCTTGTAAATAACATCCCTGACTAAATCCTCTCTCAAAAACAAGTAATCTACCATTACCATTAGAAGCAGAATTAATATCAGTAGAGATTATGAGACCAGATGGAAGAAATGGATATGTCCCCCAACATCCATCAAAACCATCACCACTACCAGAATAGGAGTCATAATAAGCGACTTGAATTAAATTATTTGGATATGTTGCATCATGAACTACTGTTCCATCTCTGTACCAAGAAGTTACTAAAAAATTACCATCAACATGAGTATTATGAGGTATGGAGTTCGAACCAGGATTAGACTGTATTCTATCAACCTCCTGAATATTATTCATATTTTCAACATTATAGGATCCAATATAAGAATCTGATTGTTCATCTGTAGTAAAAACATAATCTCCATCATCTGAAATCCAAATGTTATGCGTAAATTGATTTGGAGTTGGATGATGACCTAATGTTTGAGGATTAGTTTTATCAGAAACATCTACAGCGTAAAATTCTCCTTCATAAATACATCCAACCCACATAGTATCGCCTCTAACCATACCATCATGTATATAATAATCGTCCCATTCACCTAGATATAATGGATTCATAGGGTCTGTTGCAACATCAAAAAATATAGCACCACCATTACCAACATCCGCTCCAAATATATAAGCTACTCCATTCTCATCGATATAGATGTTATGAGCCGCATCGAAACTTGCGGTATAATAAGTATAAGTTTGCCCTGTTAAATCAGTTAAATCAACAATAAGCAAACCTCCACCACCTTCAGTAGTAATATACGCATGATTCCCCCATGTTTTAATATCTCTCCAAGTAGAATTAACACCTGGTATAAAGAATGATTCTGTAGGGTTCTGAGGAGAAGATAAATCAATTACAGAGAATCCTAAATTAAGCCCAACTAAAGCGTATTCTTCTCCGGTTGTCGGGTTTGCCCATCCCCATATATCAGAACCCTCACTATCATAGCTAGCTCCATCCCAATTATAAGAACCAATCAATCCTAAGTTATAACTACTTTGTGAATTTGAAAAAAGAGGGAAACAAATTAGTATAATTAATATTTTTTTTATCATAGTTTTATTTTAAGAGATTACAAAAGTACATAAATTTATAGAGAATAAATCAAAATTTTTTCCATTACAAATCAAGAGTAATTTGTTGAGCTCCTTCATCAGATATGTTTGGTTTTTCAGAAGATTTTTCTGTTCTTTCTTTCTCCTTATTTTGAATAATTCCCCCTACTTCTTCATCTTTAATAATTTGAGATTCATTTTGTTGTTCTTTTGCAGGTATTACTTCAGTATATTCAGACACTGTTTCTGAATTATCTGCAGTTGGATATTGATCTTCTTTATACGGAAGAGAATCCAACCATTTTATTTCTTTTACTTTTTTATTAGATAATTTATTTCCTAGAGACTTCCATCCTTTTACAGAAATAAATTCTTCGATATTTATCTTTTCTTTCTTTCTATCTTTTCCTTTTTGTTTTACAAAAACAACTTCTGCTATTGGTCTCCAATCTGTAGAAACAACTTCTAATATAGACCCCTTATGTTCTCCAATAAATGAATATTTTCCCTCAGGAATACCTTCTGTAACAAATCGTTTTACAAAATGAGATTGCTTATTTCCATCAAAATAAATTATAGATATCGGTTTTTTAAGATTTAATTTCTCCAAAATAATCATATCTTCATCAAAATGGGTAGATAATTCCGCTCCTATTATTTGTATCTCTCCTTTCTGATTTATAGTGAGAAGTTTGTCATCCGCCTGAAACTCTCCAATTAATTCACCTCTATTATCTACATTTAATCGTTTTACGTTAGAATCGAACCAAATCTTACGAGCAGATAAAGTAGAAACTCCTTCTGATTTTAATTCAACTTTCTTAATAGAGTTTTTAGATAATATATTCCCTCCAGAAGATCTTCCTTTAATAACAATGTTAGAAAAATCTGCATCAAATCTTATTTTTTTTAATTTCTGTAACGCTCTTAGATGTACTGTTACAACTTCTGCCTCTCCATTCGGGTTAGAAGTAAAATACAGCACCTTACTTCCATTGTCAGTTTTACACAAACTATAATCTTTATTTCTGGTAACTCCAGTAACTGAAAATCTTTTTATATAATTTACAGCCTTACCACCATCTTTATAAATCATATTATAAATCGTACGATTATCCTTCTTTTTAAAAACTGCACAGTGAATAATATTTTTTCCCATAAACACCTTAGAATCTACTTTAGAAACCATAAATGTTCCGTCCTTTTTAAAAGCAATAATATCATCAATATCAGAACAGTCACAAACATATTCATCTTTTCTCATAGAAGTACCGACAAATCCTTCTTCCTTATTTACATATAATTTCTTGTTAGCTACAACAACTTTTGTAGCAACTATATTTTCAAAAGTTTTGATTTCAGTCTTTCTTTCTTTTCCTTTGCCATATTTTGTTTTTAACTCTTTAAAATAATTTATCGCATAATCAATAAGATTTACTAGATTGTATTTCACTTCTTTTATTTTACCCTCTAAAGTAAGTAATTCTTCTTCAGCTTTATTTAAATCAAACTTGGTGATTCTCTTAATTTTTATCTCTGTAAGTTTTAGTACATCTTCATCAGTAACCTCTCTTAATAGATGTTTTATGTGAGGTTTTAATCCTTTATGGATGGTAGAAATCACCAAATCCCACTGTTCTAATTCCTCAATTTGATGATAAATTCTATTCTCAATAAAAATTCTTTCTATAGATGCAAAATGCCACTTCTCTTGTAATTCGTCTAAATTAATTTCTAACTCTTGTTTTAATAATTCAAGAGAATGTTTTGTGGAAATTTTCAACATTTCAGAAACTCCAATAAATTGCGGAGTATCATTGTCAATCACACAAGATAAAGGGGAAATTGAAAGTTCACAATCAGTAAAACTATACAAAGCATCAATAGTTTTATCTGGAGAGATCCCAGTTGGCAATTCAATTGCAATTTCTAGATTCTCAGAAGTATTATCTTCTACCTTCTTAATTTTTATTTTTCCTTTATCATTTGCTTTTAATATTGAATTAATTAGAGACGTAGTAGTAGTTGAAAAAGGAATTTCTGTAATATGTAAAGTGTTTTTATCTATCTGAGATATTTTTGCTCTTATCCTAATCTTACCTCCTCTTTTTCCATCATTATAATCAGAAAAATCGGCCATTCCACCTGATTGAAAATCAGGGAAAATTCTTGGACTCTTACCTTTAAGTACTTTTATAGACGCATCTATTAACTCCTTAAAATTATGAGGCATGATCTTAGTTGAGAGCCCTACAGCAATACCTTCAACCCCATGAGCTAATAAAAGTGGAAATTTTACAGGTAGAGTTACAGGTTCTTTTCCTCTACCATCATAAGAAGAAATCCAATTTGTAATTTTATTATTAAAAACTACATCCAGAGCAAATTTAGTAAGACGAACTTCAATATATCTTGGAGCCGCTGCTCTATCTCCAGTTGCAGTATTCCCCCAATTCCCTTGCATATCCAACAGCAAGTTTTTGTTACCAATCTGAACCATTGCGTCACTAATAGAAGCATCTCCATGGGGATGAAATTTCATAGTATGACCAATAACATTTGCTACTTTATGATACCTGCCATCATCTAATTGCTTTAAAGAATGTAATATTCTTCTTTGCACTGGTTTTAATCCATCCTGAATATATGGAACCGAACGATCTAATATAACATAAGATGCGTAGTCCAAGAACCAGTTTTTGTACATACCGGAAACATGAATTACATTTTCATGCTTTTCTATGTTATTTTCATCATCTTCTAACTCGTCTGACATCCGTTATTCTGAATTATTTTATTAAATATCTGTTCTAATTTTTCTTTTCTCTTTTTACCTAATAAAGTTAGTGGTATTCTGACTGCAGATTCCCTTCCACTACTTGATCTCATTTGTATTAATAATATATCATTTATAGATAAAAAACTTCCAAAAAAACGAAAACCAATTAGCATATCATTTGTTAATTCTATATTATAAACCTTTGAAACAAGCCAAATAGATAGAACTCTTCTTGATTCTATTCTTAATGAAGAAGAATCAAATTTTATTCTATAATAGAAAATCCCATTATATAGGAGATAACAAAACAAAAAAGATGCTATATAAATCAAATAGTTATTATTAATTATAAATTTGTAAATGTCAGTATAATAGAAATAAAAATGAAAGGTTAATGGTATAATTAAAGCAGAAAAAAATAGCACGATAACTAATAAAGAAAGTTTTATCAATATTTTTTTATTATGTATTAAAAATTTCTCCATTTACAATTCTATTTCTTCTTCTACTCGTAAATTATCTATAATAAACTTTTGTCTATCCGGAGTGTTCTTACCCATAAAGAAAGTAAGAATCTCTTGTATTTTATTTTCTTTTCCAAGTATTACAGGTTCCAACCTTATGTCTTTTCCTATAAAATGTTTAAACTCATTTGGAGAAATCTCACCTAACCCCTTAAATCTAGTAATTTCAGGATTTTTACCTGCCTTTTCCATTGCTATTTGTTTCTCTTCATTAGAATAACAATAATGAGTTTCCTTTTTATTACGAACTCTAAACAATGGTGTTTCCAGAACATATACATGACCTTCTTTTACTAATTCAGGAAAAAACTGTAAAAAGAAAGTAATTAATAGTAACCTGATATGCATTCCATCAACATCCGCATCTGTTGCAATTACAATTTTATTGTATCTGAGTTCGTCTATACCTAGTTCTATATTTAATGCCGCTTGCAACAGATTAAATTCTTCGTTCTCATAAACAATTTTCTTTGAAAGACCGAAAGAATTTAAAGGTTTACCTCTTAATGAAAATACAGCCTGAGTTTTAATATCTCTAGTTTTTGTAATAGATCCTGATGCAGAATCTCCCTCTGTAATAAAAATAGTTGTTTCGTGTCTTTCTTCTTTTTTATGATCGTTATAATGAACACGACAATCTCTTAATTTTTTATTATGCAAATTTGCTTTTTTTGCTCTTTCTTTAGCAAGTTTCTTCACACCTGCCATTGCTTTTCTTTCGTATTCTGCTTGCCTTATTTTCTTTTCAATGATTTCTGCAACATCTGTGTTTCGGTGCAAATAATTATCTAATTCTCTTTTCAGAAAATCATTAATAAAAGCACGAACAGAAATTCCATCAGGTTCAATCTCTACAGACCCTAATTTTGTTTTCGTTTGAGATTCAAAAACTGGTTCTATTACCTTAATACTAATTGCCGTATTTACTGATTGCCTTACATCAGACGGATCAAAATTCTTGCCAAAATGCTCTCGGATAGTTTTTACAATTGCCTCACGATATGCAATTTGATGAGTTCCACCTTGAACAGTATGTTGTCCATTAACAAAAGAGTAATATTGCTCAGAATATTGGTTTTTACAATGCGTGATTGCTACTTCAATATCCTCCCCTCTTAAATGAATAATCGGATATAACATTTCTGCTTCTGTATTTTGATCTAATAAATCAAAAAGCCCATTTTCTGAATAAAATTTCTCTCCATTATAAATTATTGTAAGTCCTGGGTTTAGATAACAATAATTCCACATCATTTTTTCTATATACTCATTTATAAAACGATATTTTCCGAAAAGTTCTTTATCTGGAACAAAAGTTACTTTAGTCCCTCTTCTGGATGTGTTTTCTTGTATTTCCTCATCATTTGTAATAATTCCCTTCTCAAATTCTACAAACTTACTTTTTCCATCTCTGATAGAACGAAT
>TARA_Y100000385_G_scaffold189787_1_pt1 | contig 10667 bp, 12 predicted proteins | sample TARA_Y100000385 | Tara Oceans TARA_Y100000385 (sample SAMEA2620980) | marine metagenome | biome: marine biome (ENVO:00000447); feature: surface water layer (ENVO:00002042); material: "saline water (ENVO:00002010), including plankton (ENVO:xxxxxxxx)" | depth 5 m
GTCTACACTTTCAAGAACCATTCGCTCCTGTTCTTCTTTTTCCTCTATAGTAAAATCTTCCGCTAATGCCATTTTCTTTATTTCTCTCAATCAAAAAATTTTGTTAAATTAGCCAACCTTTATTTGTCTATACCGTGCCCTTGTTTTGCGACTAAAATTGACCGATCAAACGTCATAAACACCTTACCGTCAGCCTTGGTTCCCCTCGTTCGGATAGAAACTATACCTTGCGTTGGCCTAGAGTTAGACTCCCTCTTATCGAGCACCTCTGACTCAGCATAAATTGTATCTCCGATAAATACAGGTGCTGGCAACTTGATATCTGTCCAACCCAAGTTTGCAATAGCCTTCTGACTAACATCGCTCACGCTCATACCAGCAACGATCGACAGCGTAAGACAAGAATTTACTAAAATCTGCCCAAATTCGCTATCTTTTACGTATTCTTTATCAAAATGAAGTGGATGTGTATTCATGGTTAGCAGAGTGAACCAAGTGTTATCTGCCTCACTTATAGTCCGACCAGGCCGATGCTCATAGATATCACCTTTAACAAAATCCTCAAAATTACGACCTATATCTTCTCTGTAACGCCTTTTACCCGTTTTATCAGAAACAAAAGCACTTCCATACACCATCTTTTATCCTCAATCCTCTCCTGCCATACGAAATGCTTGGTCGTCTGAACAGGTCAAATCTAACATCAGCCCTACTGAAGCAGCAATATCAATAGTCGAAAGCTCTTTTACTAGCCTGTTCCGTTGATTTTCGCTTAAATATGGCCCCACCAAATCGTCAAATTTAGCACGTGCCTCAGTATCAGTCATAAAATTGTCAGGCTCTCCTTTTGGGATGGTTACGCGATCTTCAAAAGTACCTCTAGATGTCTTTATTCTAACAATACCGGCCATATTATTTGGATATTCGGATTCGGCCCAAGCATCAGTCACCGTGCTAAATTTTGCCGCGAGTGCCAACGTTTCATTGTCATTAAGGTGTTTAGAATAGTCGTCCCACCCCATGGTACCTTCACGCAAAACTACTGCACCACAAAACGGCATTGAAAACTGTCCATCAACAGCCCCAGTTGGTCTCCTTTTACTCTCATCTGACTCGCCTATTATCCGCCATCCCGTATGAGGCAATCCTACCTCAACTTTTTCAACCTCCTCAAATGCGATTCTATGTTCAGTCCGCATTGAGGCTATGGCTCCCATAGCAGAGTGACTGTATCTGCACGATGGGTAGGGTTTGACTGCTATATTCATAGTCTCCCAAACACGACCAAGATCTGCTGCTGCCCGCGCTATATCTGGGTTTGGAGCATAAGATTGAAGGAAACCATCTTTACCCTCAATAGAACCCATTGGACCCACAAAGCCCTCTTTAGCTAGAGTCGCAGCGACCAAACCATTATGGCCTGAATAGCCAACCTGGAATCTTTTTGTCCATGCCCCATCCGCTAAAAATCTCATCGATCCAGAAGTTTGACATTCAGCAATACCAAAAGCGCTAGCAATATGCTTGGCGCTTAAACCAAAAATAAACCCAGCGGCAGCGGCAGCTCCAAATGTCCCACATGTCGCTGATGGATGGTAACCACGTTGATAGTGGTCTGAGGGGTTAAGGGATAAACTAAGCCGTATTTGAACTTCATATCCTGCGGCTATAGCGGTGATTACTTTTTTTCCATCAGCGCCCACCATCTCAGCCGCAGCCAAAGCAGCAGGTATTATTGGGGCGCTAGCATGGATTGATCCAGCTGCGTGCGTATCATCAAAGTCTAAACTATGTGCCAATGTCCCATTAATCATAGCGGCACCAGCAGGTGTATATTTATTGGGAGTACCAATCACTCTACTTTGGCCACCAAGATATCCCATAGCGTAACTAGCAGCCAAAAGACTAGGTGTCGATTCAGAATCATGCATCGCACGAATAGAGATACCAACAGTATCCATAATTAGAAATTTTATTCTTTCCACTACCTCACCGGGCAAATCATCATAGGATAAATTCGCTACAAATTCTGCAAGTTGTTTAGTTTCAGACATCAACCACCCTCCCACGAAAGTCAACCAACCTTATACATAATTTAAGATGTTGATACGCCAAGGTCAATTAACAGAAGTTTTTCATTTACACTATATTTAAAGACCTAATCATTAATCGTGACTATGATCAAGATTCTTGGAGGTACTGTAGTCACTGGTTTACTTTTAGAGTCTCATCAATATCCTGCTACAGTATTGGTTGTAAATTCTTCAGACATAATTCAAGCCGATCTGAAGCGCTAATATCAATCGCGACTAAATAAAGTTCTATTTTTATTCATTAAACGGCGTCTTTGTTATGACTAGATCCAAAGGTATAAAAATTGAGAAATAAGGCTGTCGATAGTCACCCAACAGTTACAATTGGGGAGTCATATCGGTTCTTTACGCCATTAATATTTATGGCTGAATTACATATGCTATCTCATGCTATTATCTCCGCTTTTCTTGCACGAATGCCAGATCCAGAGCCTATTCTGGCTGCTTATAGTATTGCATTTTATTTGCATGCCACTTTGGGTAGTCCGGTATGGGCTTGTCAGTTTGTGGCAATTTCTTACATCCGTGACAGGGCTTCTGTACTCCGTTTGTTTATTTTTAGCACACAAACATTTCTCCTCGTAGGCTGGTTTTGGGCTCTAATCGCGTTGACACCGTTTGGGATTACTTTTTTTGTCTCAACTTTTGGCACTAGCGAAACTGTGGCTAAGGAGGCGCAAATATGTGTACTCGTCTCAACCCTCATAGTCCCATGTGTATTTTTTCGCTCCCTCGCCTACGCTTTGTTAATGCTTAACCGGCGTACCACACTCGTCACATTAGGAACAGTAATTCGTCTGATTGGTCTATTTGGTATTTTGACAATATTACAAGGCAACACCAGTGGTGCTCTTGTCGGCATGTTGGCATTAACAGCATGTATCGCAATTGAAAGCTTATACGCTGTAATTGCAGCTTACAAATATTACCTAAGCTTACCAATCAATAGCGAACCAGTGCCAAAATATAAGGAGTTGTGGCGTTTTGGGTGGCCCGTAATACTGATGCAAACGGCAGAAAGCGGTGTTGCATTTACAGCGAGCTTTTTCTTAGGGCGCTTGGTGCACCCCGAACTTGCCATCGCCGCCTTTGGTGTTTTAGACGCAATGATACGAGTTCTTCTTGGACCATTAAGAAATTTAACACAAGCAGTTCAAACACTAACCCGTAACAGTGCTGATGCAATCATAATTGGAAAATTTGCCATACACCTAGCAGTCATATTCAGCCTAGTGATGTGCGCATTGCAAAATGACATAATACGCGATTATGCATTGGACGACATTATGGGTTTACCGCCTTCTATGATGAACTATATCGCGCCGGCTCTCTTATTAACGCCTATCTTAGCAGTAAGCATGACAGCAGCCGCTTATGCAAGGGGACAGCTACTTGCTAGCCGAAAAACTACAGCCATTGCAGTTGCGTCAACCGCGCGATTATTTGCAGTCTGCCTAATCGGCGCTATAGCTCTTTCACTTTCAAACGCGAATGGAGCTGTCGTCGGAGTTTTAGCTTTAATCGCCGCATTCATAACTGAGGCCGTCATATTAGGTGGTCGAATACTTTATGCTGAGCATCGAAGGGGTGGGTTATTTAACTGAGAGTAAAATTGTTGAACAATCATCTTAAACTAGCAGAGATCCAATCAGGAATATTTGTGATTATCATTAATTGATAAATTACTTAATAACTCCAGAGATATGATGAAACTTTGAGTTTTCTCATACAAAACAAGATATATTGTCTTATGATAAAAGAGAAATTGCATTAGCTCTGATAACTAAGTTTTTACTGCAGTTCGAATATCTATTACCGGTTGACCTGTTTCACTCACTGAATCGACTGTCTCTTGTTCTTCCAATTTTTTGTCTCCAACTTCTATTTCTTCAATTCTCCCGCCGCGTTTCGTAAGCTTATCTGCCGATACTCTGATCTGTCTAATATCATCCTCTGCCTGCCTAAAATGCGTTTCCAGTTTTCCAACACGAGTATCAAGACGTTCAACATCTGTTAACATCAGCGAAACTTCTCTTTGAATTACATGGGCTTGCTCTCGCATTTGAGCATCCTTTAAAACTGCGCGTATGGTATTAAGTGTTGCCATTAGTGTAGTGGGAGAAACTATCCAGACTTTAGCTCTCCAAGATTTCTCTATAACATCAGCTAAATTGGCATGCAATTCCGCATAGACTGCTTCTGATGGCAAGAACATGAGCGCGGACTCCGCGGTTTCGCCGGGAACAATATACTTCTCAGAGATATCGCGGACATGTTTTAAGACGTCACCAGCTAGAGTTTTACGCGCTACTATACGATCATTTTCGTCCTTAGCATTTACCACAGCACGATAACTTTCCAACGGGAATTTTGCGTCTATGGCTATAGCACCCGGTGGATTTGGCAATGTCAGCAAACAATCTACCCGCTTATTGCCGCCAATAGTTGCCTGAAAAGAATAGGCACTTGGAGGCATAATAGATCTAACAAGATCAGCCAGCTGTATTTCACCAAAAGCGCCACGGGCCTGTTTGTTTGATAAAATATCCTGGAGACTGACAACTTGGCTTGATAATTCCTCGATATTTTTCTGCGCTGCATCAATGAGTACCAAACGCTCTTTGAGCTCACCCATGGTAGTTTGCTGGGTGAGGCGAGATTTTTCCATCCCATCTCCAAAATGCTTCATCATTTCGGTTAAACGTTCCTCAACTTTTTTTGTAACTTCTTTTTCTTGTGCTTGCATTAATTCTGTAATTTTCGATTGGTGCGCAACTTGGCTTTCTGAAATTTGGGCAAGGCGACCAGTTAACTCTGACTGTGATTCAACTAATTTTGCCGCAGTTTCATTTGTATTTCGGCTATTGTTTGCCAACTCTTCTATTACTTTATTCGGTCCCCCACGTTGGCTAACCGTGAGGTAAATGATAAAACCACCAGATAAAAGTAATAAAGCACAAACAGTGAATAGAAGTGGATCCATGATCGCAACTCCATATCGAAGAGTTATAGGAGCAGATACAATATATTGTGTTTCGTTAATCGTCCAGTACGCCACAGTTGCCAGAACCTTGACGAATTCAAAATCATCCCTTACGGAGAATACCTTGCTTTTGATTGGTAAAAAACGATGACCACATTGCCTATTGTTTGGGCCCCCGATCCAATTTTAAAGACCAAATGTGCCCATGTCACATTTATTGGCGAGGAGGAAAAACAGCTTATGAAGGATATGCTCGACACGATGTACGCTGCACCTGGTGTAGGCCTCGCTGCCCCTCAAGTTGGTATAACAAAGAGGATCATAGTGGTTGACTGTGCCCGGACCAATGAACCCGCCGCTCCTTATCAAATGGTCAACCCTGAACTAATAAAATCTTCGATGGACGAACTTACAAATGAAGAGGGCTGCTTATCACTTCCCGGTCATTACGCAGATGTCAGCCGACCAGCAACCGCTAGAGTAAAGTATATAGATGAAAATGGCTGCCAACAAATAATTGATACAGATGGTCTTTTAGCAGTTTGTATCCAGCATGAGATTGACCATATAAATGGCATTCTTTTTGTTGACCACCTTTCATCACTTAAACGGAACATGATCTTAAAAAAGATGGTAAAGGCGAAGAAAGAACGTTGAGCCTTGGAAAAAAGAAAATTAAAAGGAATGAATAATAAACCATCCCAACTTCGATTAGGCTATATGGGATCACCTGATTTCTCAGTGCCCGCCCTAGCATCGTTGATCAATGCAAATCATAATATTTGCGTCGTTTATACTCAACCACCAAGGCCTGGGGGCAGAGGAAAGAATTTACAGAAGACGCCTGTGCATAATTTTGCAGAAGAGCACGGTATTTTGGTGCGAACTCCTGGATCGCTAAAAACTCAAGAGTCAGAAGAAATGCTATTAGCCCTAGATTTAGACGCATTAGTAGTAGCAGCGTATGGACTTATTTTACCACAAAAAATTTTACAAATTCCAAAACTCGGTTGCCTCAATATACACGCCTCGATTCTTCCGCGTTGGCGAGGTGCTGCCCCTATCCAACGTGCAATCATGGCCGGCGATGGTGAGAGCGGGGTTTGTATAATGTTAATGGAGAAAGGGCTGGATACAGGCCCAATCTTAAAATCTGAAACAATAATCCTAGACGATGATACTACAGGCGCTTCTTTGCATGACTCATTAGCATCCATCGGAGCCAAGTTAATTAACCCTACCCTGATCGACTTTGCAGATGGAAAGATCGAACCTACCTATCAAAACGACCGCAATGCCGTGTATGCGAAAAAATTATCAAAAGAAGATGGTCACCTCGTTTGGTCAAAGTCTGCGGAAGAACTAGAACGCGTAGTCAGAGCACTTAATCCATGGCCAGGTGCTTGGTGTCTAATGAACGGCGAAAGAATCAAAATTCATGAAGCATCGGTGTTGAACACTCTGCAGCATACTCAGGATCCAGGAAAAATTCTTACTGGCGATTTCTCTGTAGCGTGCGGGATTGGAGTTTTAAAAATAACTGCGATCCAACAACCAGGGAAAAGCGCTATGGGTGTATCAGATTTTATACGAGGAAATCCAATACAAATTGGATCGACTTTACTATAAACAATATACAAATATTTTACTTCATCCACCGAGCCATTGCGACATCGTCCTTGGTCTGTGCTTCAACCCAATGCCCTCCATCTCTAGTCTCCTCTAACTTCCAAAAAGGGGCTTTAGTTTTTAACCAATCTATTAGAAAGTGGCACGCATCAAACGCACTCTCTCTGTGAGGGGAAGCACAAGCGACAAGGACTATATTATCTCCTGGTTCGAGACGTCCATATCTGTGTATTATAAGACTTGCATTCAATTCCCAACGTTCATTGGCCGTTTGGTCAATTTCTGTGAGTTGCTTTTCTGTCATCCCAGGATAGTGCTCTAAGGTTATAGCAGAAATAGAATCCCCAGCTGCCATATCTCGAACCAAGCCCACAAAGCTTACCATCCCACCTATCTGATGATTTCCATTAGATAGTTTACTGAGTTCTAGGCCCAGGTCAAAATCTTCTAATTGCACTCTGATCATTGTCTATCCACCCGTTACAGGAGGAAAGAAAGCTACTTCATCACCAGGTTTAATGGGATGGTCAAGGCCTACGTATTCCTGGTTAACAGCGACTCTAATAGTTGTCAGATCAGAAAATGTTTCACTTGAAACAGAATTACGTCGCACTATCCAATCAATGAGGTTTTGAACATTTTCAACAGTTGAAGGTGGGTCAACACTCTCATTCGAAGTTCCCATTTTAACTCGAATCCACGCAAAATATAATAGTTTCATAGGCCTAGCTCGCTAAATGGGAGATAATTAACAATATCCCCCTTTTCAATACATAAAATGTCTTCAGAAAGTTCCACCAAACCGTCCGCAAAAACCATGGACGACAGGATCCCTGCCCCATCTCTTTCATATTTTTCGGCTACTAATTTACCAGACTCATCTGTTTTTATCTGAACACGGACATACTCCCTTCGATCTAGCTTTTTCTTATAATCAAACCCTGATTGCACCAAAAATGATTTACGAACAGGATCATTAGCTCCTGCAAGTTTAAGAATGATTGGTCGGGCAATTTGCATGAACGTAATCATAGCAGCCACTGGGTTCCCTGGAAGCCCAATAAAGGGTGTATCTTTTAACTGGCCTAATGCTACTGGGCGACCCGGTTTTATTGCTAACCTCCAAAAATAAAGCGATCCCTCTTTCTCGACAACTTTACGAACATGGTCTTCGTCACCTGTAGAAACCCCACCCGAAGTTATAATTAAGTCATAATCATCAGCTGCCGAAGATAGAGCATTGCTAAGTATATTTGGATCATCCAACAGAATACCAAGATCCTTCACACGACAACCTGCACTTTTTAGCTGATGCATCAGCGTAAAACGATTTGAGTCATATATCGCTCCTGGAAACAATTGGCTACCGGGTTCTAGGACTTCGTTTCCTGTCGAAAAGATAGCCACCTTCAATTGACGCATTACCAACAGTTGACTGCGACCAATTGACGCGGCCAACCCAATCTCTTGTGGTCGTAACCAACAACCTTCTTTCAGAATTGGTTGGCCTAATTTTACATCTTCTCCCATTAAACGACAATTCGAACCGCGCAAAATACCAGCAGGAAAAGACACAATTCCATTATCGATCGCACAATCTTCTTTCATGACAACTGTGTCGGGTCTCATATTATCTGGACCATTTGGCATTACTGCACCAGTTAAGATTTGAATTGCCTCGCCTCTATTCTGGGGGCGATCTAAGGGTATGCCTGCTATTGCCCGTCCGGAAACTGGCAATCTAGTTTCAGTTCCAAGTTCAACGTCATCAAAATAGATCGAAAACCCATCAACTGCCGAGTTGTTATCAGCAGGTACATTTTTTGACGCCACGACATTTTCTGCCAAAATTCTATTTAGAGCTCGTTCTAAGGATACCTTTTCCGAATTTACAATAGGTGTCAGAATGCTTTGTAGTTGCGACAGAGCCTCATCAACCTTGGTTAAATTTCCACCAAATGCAAAACAGTCGTCGGTAAGTTGAGCCATATTGTTATCTTATCATTAGATTTATATTAATCCAGATTGACGGATTATAAAATGGGAAATAGATTCGATATCATTTATGTCAAATACTGGAACCTCAGGATTATTAAGTTGAATATCGCTCGCTATTCCGCAAATATTAGGATCGTTCTGTTGCAAAAGCGGCTTACCATTTTTCTCCCTGTAAACTTCCAGTTTTTTATGACTTGCATTTTTAAATCCTTCCACTAACACTAAATCTACTGACGAAAATTTAGCTAAAAGACTCTTTAGATTAGCTTCCCCGAGCTCCCTGTTCTCATGTATTATCGCCCACCGTTTTGCGGATGATATTAATACCTCGTTGGCGCCTGCTAATCTGTGCTCAAAGGAGTCTTTTCCAGGCTTGTCAATATCAAAGGAATGATGCGCATGTTTCAAAGTAGAGACAGAGATACCCTTAGAGACCAAAAGCGGGATTAACTGTTTCACCAAGGTTGTTTTACCGCTGCCACTCCATCCAGCTAAACCAAAAACTTCCATACAAAAAATCCATATATTTTCGGGGACCTTTATCCCCTTCCTAATCGTTGGCCCCATCCAGGTCGTTAGCACTAGCATGCAATAAGCCGGATCTCAAATAATCATACCCTGTCCATAGAGTTAGTAATGCTGCTAACCAAAGACAAACCTCTCCTATTACCACCGAAGGTATTTCAGGAGGAGCAGCATTGCCAACTATCAGAAATCCTAAAGAAAACATCTGCAGCCCAGTCTTCCATTTCGCCAAACGGCTAACAGGGAGGCCTACTCTTATCTCGGCCAAGTATTCACGAAGTCCTGAAACTAAGATCTCTCGTAACAGTATAATTAAAGCGGGTAATACGCTCAGCCCAATTATGTAATCGAACGAGCAAAGTACCAGAAGGCAGGCGCCTACTAGTAATTTATCCGCAATAGGGTCAAATAGACGCCCCATTGCGGAATGATGGTTTAGTGACCTTGCTAGGTAACCATCAAAATAATCTGTAATACACGCAAAAGTATAAACACCGAGGGCGAACCATCTTAGTTTATCTGTTCCAATCCAGATAAGTACTACCAAAACTGGGATCACAGCTATTCTTGACATTGTCAAAATATTTGGCAAACTTTTCATTTGTACCACCCCTGGCCGTAAAAGCATGGTTTATAGAAATAACTATTACGACCTTGGTTATTTCACAACCAATATATTTAATTGTCTTCGTGAAAATAATCATAAATTTGCTTAGCAAGGCTTTTACTAATACCTTCAATAAGCTCTAAGTCCCTCAACCCCGCTCGGGACACAGCTTTCGTTGAACCGAAATGATGTAGCAATAATCGTTTTCGTTGCGCGCCGACAGAGGGGATATCATCTAATTGCGAACGCAAAATAGTTTTTGAGCGGCGTACTCTATGAGTTTCAATAGCAAAGCGATGAGCTTCATCTCGCAATCGTTGTAAATAATACAAAACAGGATCGTTCTCTTTAAGGAATAACGGTGCTTTTCCTTGCTGGTGAAATCGTTCTCGACCAGCATTTCGATCAGGCCCTTTTGAAATAGCAACGACTGGAACATTATCTAATCCCGTACTCTTTAGTATCTCCAATGCACTGGAAAGTTGGCCTGGTCCACCGTCAACAATAACTAAGTCAGGTAAAATCATTGTCTTAGAGGCAGTCTCTTGAATTAATGACCCTGAAAAACGCCGCTGCAAGACTTGGCGCATCATTGCATAATCATCGCCAGGACTAATCATAGTAGTTTCACTCGCCAACAACAAAGATTTCTCGCTGAGAATATTGATGTCAGACGCCCTAGAACGAATATTCTTAATATTAAATTTCCGGTACGAATTTTTTAAAAATCCGTCCTTACCAGCAACTATCATCGCACCAACTGAATGTGTCCCTTGGATATGACTATTGTCATAAACCTCCACCCTCTCAAGAACTCCGTCTAATCCGAAAA
>TARA_Y100000385_G_scaffold291852_1_pt1 | contig 10665 bp, 4 predicted proteins | sample TARA_Y100000385 | Tara Oceans TARA_Y100000385 (sample SAMEA2620980) | marine metagenome | biome: marine biome (ENVO:00000447); feature: surface water layer (ENVO:00002042); material: "saline water (ENVO:00002010), including plankton (ENVO:xxxxxxxx)" | depth 5 m
AAACTCAATATAATTCCAAGTAAGATGAACATCGTTACCCGATTCGTTGTTTGATCATTTACGTACGAGAATCCACTTGTGAACACTTTGGTATCTTCCGTTTCTACTCCCTTTAAAAAATTGACTAGAGCCACGTTTCGTTTCGTTGCTTCCGCACTCCCAATGTCGGGCAAACGGCCAATGATCCGCAATGTTCTTTGATCAGAACTCACTGCATTACCTAAACCCAACTCCTCTTTGTACTTCAACACTTGTTGAAATAAGGTACAATTAAGCGTATCGGGTATTCTGTATTCAGACCTTGCGCCATGCGCGTTAAATCGATTTAAGCGTTTAATGACGCTATTCACACTGAACACTGTACGGCAACCATATTCCTCTTTCAGGTATGTCCCAATTTGATCAACCTTCTTGATAGTCTGAGCTGTTAGAACATTGTCATTAGAGACCACAACTTCAATGGACCGAGTTCCATCGAAATATTCGTCATTGAAGCGCATCGCTTTTCCTATTGGTGTATCGGGACCCAATCTGTAATGAAACGAATCATCAATCTTTAGCGTACTCATCACGATTGCAACCATGGCCGCCAGTATCAAAATAGCCATGAATGCCAATGCTCGATACGAATTTTTAAGTTTGATCAATGCTTTACTCAAGCCAATAAATGCCTCTTTATGTTTGAAGTTAGTGACGCCAAATGTGACGATGAAAACCGGAAGCACAAATCGAGCAGTCAAATATGCGATTATTATTCCACAGCATGTCACAATTGCAAGGTCAATAATCTCATCAACACCGCTTAAAAGAAACAGTGCAAAAGCAACGAAGGTTGTCAGCGAAGTTAACCATAGCGACAATCGGAGCGGCTTAGTCGTTGCGAGTATTCGCTTCTCTGTTGGCATCGCATCGTCCTGCTTTTTGTAGCGATGGATGACATGTACGATATCACAAAATGACAACACTATTATCAATATAGGAACTGTAGCAGTGAGTATTCCGATATCAGTATTTGAAATCCAAAATATCATGCTAACCAGAGCGCTGTTTAATGCAAGAATTGTAATAATAACAAGCAGACTTCGCAGATCTTGGAACCAGATATGGAATAGCAATAGTAATACAAGACTAGAAATTATTGGCAACCAAAATCTATCGAACGAGAGTTTCTTCTCGGCATCATCCGCGATATATTTCTGACCAGAGAGATGGACCTCATCAAACTCAAATTCATCCAGGATGTTCTCAAGTATAGATCTTGATATTCCACCTTCTCCAACCGAAACAAAAACCCTAATTGCCTTACGGTTTGATGATAAGAACTTAGGTGTTACATCGGGGTAGTCATCCAGTCTGTCGTAAGACTTTGTAAATGAAGCTTCAGAATTCAACTTCATAATATTCTTCTTCCTGATTCCGAAACCAGTCTTTTCAGGCAATTCGACATTGGTCAAAGATGATACCGACGAGCATCCAGATTGACGAGCCAATTTTAGACAAATTTGGTTTATGTTCTCGAATTCTAAACGGCTATTGAACCCCGTATTTAATTTGAGAGAAACTACAATCCCCCCGCCTTGTGTCGGAAATTTGTTCGTGTATGCTTGATAGTTCTTGTACTCTTCACTTTCAGTCGAACTGAGTGTTGTCAAACTTAAATCTACAGTGAGCTTAGTTCCGAGGTAAAAACCTACACCTATCACGAGATAGGTTCCCAAAACAATAAGCCACTTAGATCTCGTCATGAATAATGACTTAGTGAGCGTCTAACCAGTTATCAGCAACTTCAATTTCAACTTCCATTGGGACAACAAGTTCTATAGCCGATTCCATTTCCTTTTTCACAAGGTTTTGCATCATTTCCACCTCACTCTCGTGCACATCAAATACCAATTCATCGTGCACTTGAAGCAGCATTTTAGATTTCACCTGTTCCTCTTGCATCGCTCCGTGCACGCCAATCATTGCGAGCTTAATAATATCCGCTGCAGACCCTTGAATTGGCGCATTCACTGCGTTTCGTTCCGCAAACCCACGCACAACTGCATTCGCAGAGTTAATGTCTTTAAGATAGCGACGGCGTTTCATTATTGTCTCCACGTAGCCTTTATCGCGCGCTTCGGCAACGGCGTTATCCATGTATGCCTTGATGGTATTGTATTGCTCAAAGTAACTATCGATAATTTGCTTAGCTTCTTTTCTTGAAATTCCAAGATTCTGAGCAAGACCAAATGCAGACTGTCCATAGATGATTCCAAAGTTTACTGCTTTTGCTGCACTACGTTGTTCACGTGTGACATCATCAATTGTGATCCCGTATACTTTTGCAGCAGTTGCTGCGTGAATATCCTGTCCGTTTTGGAATGCATGAATCATTGCTTCATCCTCACTTAGCGCCGCGATAATTCGAAGTTCTATTTGCGAATAATCCGCTGCCATTAATTGGAATTCCTCACCTCTTGGAATAAAGGCTCTTCTAATCTCCTTACCCTTATCTGTTCGGATAGGAATGTTCTGAAGATTCGGATTATGGGAACTAAGTCGCCCAGTTGCTGCAACCGTTTGCATATAGGTTGTGTGAATTCGTTTGTCATCTTCATCCATTAGAGTTGGAAGCGGATCGACGTATGTACTTTTCAGTTTTCTTAGCTGACGATAATCAAGGATCATCGGAATAATTGCATGATCATTCTTGTGTTTCTGTAAAACATCTTCTGAAGTGGCATATTGACCTGTCTTGGTCTTTTTAGCCTTCGATGATATTTGCATATGATCAAATAGAACTTGTCCAAGTTGACGAGGAGAATCTACATTAAAATCCATCCCTGCCTCTTCTTTAATACTTGACTCTAGGTCCACCAGCGTAGTCCCAAGCTCTTCCGAGTACTTAATTAACCCATCAGAATCAATTGCAATACCTTCCTGTTCCATTGCAGATAAAACAGAGAGCAACGGCATTTCCATGTTGTAAAACAACTCTCTTAAATGCTCTTTTTCAATTTGAGGTTTAAACAGTTCTCTCAACTGCCAAGTAATATCAGCATCCTCACAAGCATAATCACTTACCTCTTCAGGCTTTAGATCAGCCATGTTTCCTTGATTCTTCCCTTTTTTACCGATTAGCGATATTATCGAAACTGGCTTATAATTCAAGTATAATTCTGCCAAGAAGTCCATGCTTTGTTTCGACTCCGGGTTGATCAAATAGTGTGCAATCATCGTGTCGAAAAGCGGTGCGATTACATCAACATTGTATCGGTTGATTACCTGGAGGTCATACTTCAAGTTATGTGCTACCTTTTCAATCGTTTGAGATTCGAAGAATGGCCTGAACTCTTCAACAATCGACTTAGCGTCGTCGTAATTATGAGGAATAGCTACATAGTAAGCTTCTCTTTCTTTAAAGGAAAAGGAAATTCCAATTACGTTCGCATGACGAGCAACAATGTTGTCAGTTTCAGTATCAAAACAAACGGATTTTTGCTTTAACAATAAGTCAAGTAATTCTTTGCGTTCCTCTGGCTTGGTGATCAAATGATAACTCGCCTTTTCCGTAGCTAAGGTTTTAAATTCAGTCGTCTCTCTAGGTTCTTGCTGCTCTACTAAACTTTGCGCACCGAACAAATCCAACTGAGGAGAACTACTTCCGCTTGAAACAGGTGCGGCAGCTTTAACAACGATATCCTCTCCTAAAACCCTTCTTGCTAAATTCCGAAATTCAAGTTCTGTAAAAACTTCTTTAATCTTATCAGCATCAAACGGTGAAACGACTAAATCTTCTTCGTGTAATTCAACATCAACATCGATAATTATCGTTGCTAAAGATTTCGACATCATGCCTTGCTCTGCAAAATTTTCAATGTTTTCCTTCTGTTTACCTTTAAGTTGATCACTGTTCTCGATAATTCCCTCAACAGAATCATACAACTTCAAAAGTTTTGATGCTGTTTTAGCACCTATTCCAGGAATTCCAGGGATATTATCCGCGGCATCACCTTGCAGACCAAGAACATCAATCACCTGTTCAACTCTTGCCACGTCAAAACGTTCACAGATTTCCTTTACACCCCAAATTTCGGCAGGATTTCCACCTCTTCCCGGTCTGAACATCATAGACTTCTCAGTCACCAATTGTCCAAAATCCTTATCCGGCGTCATCATAAATGTTGTGAATCCTTCTTTTTCAGCTTGAACAGCCAAGGTTCCAATTACGTCATCCGCTTCATACCCATCAACCTGAACTATAGGTATATTAAATGCGGCAATAATATCCTTTATTGGTTGAATCATTGAGATGATTCCCTCGGGCGTTTCATCTCGATGAGCTTTGTACTCCGGAAATTCATCTTTTCTAGTTGTGGATCCTCCTGGAGGGTCAAAAACCACAGCAAGATGGGTTGGTTTTTCATTCTTGATTATGTCGATTAATGAGTTTGTAAATCCAAAAGCCGCAGAAGTATTCTGTCCCTTAGAGTTTATTCTAGGGTTCTTTGCAAATGCAAAATAGGCACGGAAAATCAATGCATATGCATCGATAAGAAAGAGTTTTTTATCGAGTTCCGGAGTAATCATAATCAACTATTAATAGGTGTTTCACCAATTTTCGGCAAGGCTTCTAAAATAGGAATAAATCGGGTGATGCGACAATTCACATCCATGAAATCTCACGAATAACAGAGAAAGATATCAACAAGAAAAACAACAGATGCTTAGTCCTAATTCCAGCTTGTACCTTCCTTAGAATCTTTAACTACGATTCCTGCACCGGCAAGTCCGTCACGTATTTTATCAGATGTTGACCAGTCTTTATTTGCTCGTGCCTCCTGACGCAAGTCAAGAATTAAATCCATGACTGGATCTAGGCGAGATTCGCCAGATTCGGAACTTTTTGCAAGTCCTAAAATGTCACGAACGAACACCTTCATTTCAGTTTGAAGAAGACTCAGATCTGCAGCTGAGATTGTCGCCTTTCCATCCTTCGTTGAATTGATAAATTTAACTGCGTCAAATAAATGTGATACCAAAATTGGAGCATTGAAATCATCATTCATTGCTTCATAGAACTTAGCTACCAGCCCTTCAACATCGGCAGATGATGAATCAGAAGAAGTCAACGACATCAAACTGTCCATGGCTTCTATAAGTTTCGCATACCCTTTTTCAGATGCATTGAGTGCTTCTGAGGTGAAATCCAGTGTGCTTCGATAATGTGCTTGCATCATGAAGAAACGAACAACCATTGGGTCATATGCCTTTTCAAGAAGATCGTTTTCACCTGAGAAGAGTTCTGCTGGTAATAAACTATTACCGGTAGACTTACTCATCTTTTTACCGTTGAGCGTCAACATATTTGTGTGCATCCAATGTCTCACTGGTGCTATTCCACAACCAGCGGTACCTTGTGCAATCTCACACTCGTGATGAGGAAATTTCAAATCCATTCCTCCACCGTGGATGTCAAACTGTTTCCCTAGATATTTTGTACTCATCGCTGAACACTCTAGGTGCCATCCTGGAAAACCAATCCCCCAAGGAGATGGCCACTTCATAAGGTGCTCATCAGAAGCATTTTTCCAAAGTGCAAAATCTAATGGGGCGCGTTTTTCATTTTGACCATCTAATTCACGGGTGTTCGTTAGAAGATCTTCAATTTTCCTCCCCGAAAGCTCACCATATGGATGTGACTCATTGTATTTCTCAACATCGAAGTAAATAGAACCATTCGATTCATAAGCGAATCCGTTATCAAGGATAGCTTTAATCAATTCTATTTGCTCAATGATGTGACCTGTGGCAGTTGGCTCAATGTCTGGAGCTATTGCATTAAATTGATTCATGACATCATGAAAATCGATCGTGTATTGTTGCACAATTTCCATTGGCTCTAGTTGTTCTAGCCGTGCCTTTTTTGCAATCTTATCCTCACCTTGATCCGCATCATCCACAAGGTGACCCACATCGGTGATGTTGCGTACATAGCGTACTTTATATCCCAAATGATTGAGATAGCGATAAACAAGATCGAATGAAATGAAAGTTCGACAGTTACCCAAGTGTACATTGCTATAGACAGTTGGCCCACATACGTAGAAACCAACAAATCCTTCGTTTAGTGGAATAAAAGTTTCCTTTGTTCCGGTCAAGCTGTTGTAAATGGATAATTGTGCTGCTTCTGCTTTCATTTTTGAATCGTATTTCTAACAAATATAACTAAAGCGTGAGTTTGATATTCAACTCTTTAAACTGTTCTTCATTCAATGGTGATGGTGCATCAATCATGACATCACGACCACTATTGTTTTTTGGGAACGCGATGTAATCACGGATAGATTCCGATCCACCCATTGTCGCGACTAAACGATCAAGTCCAAATGCCAAACCACCATGAGGAGGTGCACCGTATTCAAAGGCTGACATTAAGAAACCAAATTGGGCTTCTGCTTCTTCTTTTGAGAAACCTAGTAAATCAAACATGCGTGACTGAATATCACGATCATGAATACGAATAGATCCACCACCTAGTTCAACTCCGTTCATTGCCAAATCATAAGCATTAGCGCGTACTTTCCCTGGATCGGTATCGATCAAATGCATGTCTTCCGGCTTAGGAGAAGTAAATGGATGATGCATCGCATGATAACGCTCTGATTCTTCATCCCACTCTAAAAGAGGAAAATCTACAACCCATAATGGTTTGAATACTTTCGGATTTCTCAACCCAAGCTCATCTCCCATGTGCAAGCGCAATTCATTCATTTGCTTTTGAACTTTAGCGAGATCACCGCTTAAAACCAAAATTAAATCCCCTGGTTTAGCGTTCGCAGCTTCCGCCCATTTAGCAAGATCCTCTTGAGAATAGAACTTATCAACTGATGACTTAAATGTCCCATCTTCATTGTAACGCATGTAGATAAGGCCTTTACATCCAATTTGCGGACGACGTACCCAATCAGTTAATTTATCTAATTGCTTTCTTGTATAAACTGCACATTGTTCTGCATTAATGGCAAGCACAGCTTCCGCATCATCAAAAATTCCGAATCCTCGACCTTTCGTTACCTCATTGAAGTCAACGAATTCCATCCCAAAACGAATATCTGGTTTATCAGAACCGTATCGTGTCATTGCTTCTGCATATGTCATTCTTGGAAATTCTTCTCCAAGATCAACTCCTTTTACTTCAGTAAATAAGTGTCTGATCATTCCCTCGAATGTCGTCAAAACATCTTCTTGATCTACGAATGTCATTTCGCAATCAATCTGCGTAAATTCAGGTTGACGATCTGCTCGTAAATCTTCATCACGGAAACATTTCACGATTTGATAGTAACGGTCAAGTCCTGAAACCATCAATAACTGCTTGAATGTTTGTGGTGACTGAGGCAACGCATAAAACTGTCCCTCATTCATTCTACTTGGAACAACAAAATCTCTTGCTCCTTCAGGAGTCGATTTGATTAGCATCGGTGTTTCTACATCTACAAAATCAACCGAATCAAGATACTTTCTAGTCTCAAGAGCTACTTTATTTCTTAGTCGAAGTTTCTCCTGAACTGGATTTCTTCTCAGATCCAAATAACGGTATTGTGCTCTGAGCTCTTCCCCTCCATCCGTATCATCTTCAATCGTAAATGGTGGAGTTTTTGACGCATTAAGAACCGTCAATTCACTCACCTTAATTTCGATCTCTCCGGTAGGGATATTCATGTTTTTACTAGAGCGCTCAATTACTTCACCCTCGACTTGAATAACAAATTCACGACCGAGTTTGTTAGCTTCGTCCGTCAATTTAGCGTTGTCCTCTGAATTAAAGTTCAATTGAGTTATTCCATAGCGATCTCTAAGATTAACGAAGGTTAAACCTCCCATGTCTTTTGAACGCTGAACCCATCCAGCAAGTTTAACCGTTTGTCCAATATGTGATGTGCGTAATTCTCCGCAAGTATGTGATCTGTACATGTATCTAAATTATTCCTGCAAAAATAGGGATTTCTTACATGCTTAGAGCTTGAATTTGCGATAGTTTGAAGGGAAATAGATGATTATTAATCTATTCAATCCTGCGAATTAACTATTACTCTTAATTTCGTTCCTCATATCCCTCTGGATATTATGCAGCAAAGTCGATTGTTACATTTCCTTGATCAGAACAAGTATTTACTCGTTTTTACGGGTATTCTAGTAATCTATGGCTTTAATTTATTTATCGATGTCATGGATGTAGATGCGGCTCAATACGCTTCAATTTCCATGGAAATGTCCATGAATGGCAGTTACCTCGAGGTCTATCATAGGAATATGGATTACCTGGACAAACCGCCGCTTTCCTTTTGGATGTCTTCTGTCAGCTTCCTCATATTTGGTGTAAACAATTTCGCGTACAAGTTGCCGGCCCTTCTACTTACATTACTTGGGCTATACAGTACATTTAAGTTTACACGATTATTTTACTGTCATAAGACAGCTTTGTTTGCTACACTCATCCTCTCTTCGACACAAGGAATGTTTCTGATGACCAACGATGTCAGAACAGATACTAGTCTACTCGCATTCGTAATCTTTTCTGTTTGGCAATTGATTCTCTTTGTTCAGCGCTCTACTTGGATAAATTTAATTCTCGGTTTCGTCGGAGTTGGATTGGCAATGCTGGCCAAGGGCCCAATTGGGATTGTAGTAGTCGCTGCGGCATTGGGTACTCATTTAATTATTAAGAAGGAATGGAAACATATCTTCAAGTGGCAGTGGATTGTGGGCTTGATCATTGTGGTTCTCCTCCTCGCTCCTATGACCTACGGTCTGTACACGCAGTTTGATCTTCACCCTGAAAAATTCGTTTATGATTTACAAGGTCCTTCTGGTCTAGAATTCTTTTACTGGACCCAAAGCTTTGGTCGAATTACTGGCGATAGCGCCTGGCAAGATGATTCAGGGTTCTTCTTCTTTTTTCATTCAATCCTTTGGGACTTCCAACCTTGGATTCTTTACCTGATATTGAGTTTAGCTGGAGGTTTGATCGCATTTATTAAGAACAAAAGATTGAATTCTCCGGAATACATCTCGCTTGGTGGTTTCCTTGTTATTTTTATCGCTCTTTCTCTATCTAGATTCAAGCTACCCCATTACATCTTCGTTACCTTCCCTTTTGCGGCTATTTTTGCTGCTAGGTTCTTGTTAGGCTTAACAGATAAACAGCACTGGCTCTTATATGTCCAAGGCTTTTTCAATTCACTTTTTTGGATCGTAATTGTCGTTGCATTAACATTACTATTTCCGGCAACGAACATTTTTCTTCCAATTGTTTTGGTTGCCTTATTTGCACTTTCGTGGTACTTTTTCATCAAACAAAACTCACTCACGAATCGACTCTTCTTTAGTGCAATGACTACCATCATTGGATTCAATATTGTACTTGCGTCTCACTTCTACCCACAGCTAGTTGGAGACTATCAAGCAGGTGGAAATGTTGGGAGAATGATTAAGGAAAAAGGTGCGGAACTTGACAAATTTGTCTATTTACACGTTCATGAGCACTCAATAGACTTCTACCAAGAAGGGATTTCTGAAGGTATCAATATCTGGGATATTGAAGGTCTCGAATCTGGTGTGTGGATCTATACGAATGAGGAAACCTATGAGAAAATTCAGCGCGATAACCTGCCTTGTAAACTTGTAAAAGAATTCAACGATTTTCCAGTAACACAATTGAAAATTCCATTCCTATACAAGGAGACGCGCGAAGAAAACGTAGACAAAGTCTACTTACTAGAACGAATTTAATCCATAGCCGGTTTGGGGCAAACAGCTATACTACATAGGGATATTTCCATGTTTCCTTTTCGGTTGTGATTCAGATTTATTCTCCAACATTTTAAATGCTAGAATCAACTTTGATCTAGTCTCCTCAGGTAGAATTACTTCATCAACAATTCCTCGCTCGGCTGCGCGATACGGATTCGCAAACTCAGCTGCATATTCCGTTTCTTTCTCCGTCCACTTCGCCGCAGGATCATCAGAAGACTTAATCTCTCTTTTGAAAATGATTTCAGCTGCACCTTTCGCTCCCATCACCGCAATTTCGGCAGTAGGCCATGCAAAATTGAAATCTGCTCCAATACTTTTAGAGTTCATTACATCAAATGCTCCACCGTATGCCTTACGAGTTATCACCGTAATTCTAGGAACTGTTGCTTCTGAGAAAGCATAGAGTAATTTTGCTCCATGAGTGATAATTCCGTTCCATTCCTGCTCAGTTCCAGGTAAGAATCCCGGCACATCTTCGAGCACCATCAGCGGAATATTAAATGCATCACAGAATCGCACGAATCGTGCTCCTTTTCTTGATGCATCAATATCTAAAACTCCTGCCATAACAGAAGGTTGATTTGCGATTACTCCGACCGTTTTACCCTCCAATCGAGCGAAGCCAACTACAATATTCTTTGCAAAATCAGCGTGCACTTCTCTAAACGAATTGTCATCGATAATTGCATCAAGAACTTTTACCATGTCGTATGGCAAGTTACTGTTATCAGGTAGGATCGATTTAATTGCGCTATTCTTCGCTTCACTAAATTCAAATTGCGAAGGATTCGGCGCTAATTCTTGCGAGTTTTGTGGCATGTACGTTAAAATATCTCGCACTTGTTTGATCACCTCAACATCATT
>TARA_Y100000385_G_scaffold289289_1_pt1 | contig 10656 bp, 9 predicted proteins | sample TARA_Y100000385 | Tara Oceans TARA_Y100000385 (sample SAMEA2620980) | marine metagenome | biome: marine biome (ENVO:00000447); feature: surface water layer (ENVO:00002042); material: "saline water (ENVO:00002010), including plankton (ENVO:xxxxxxxx)" | depth 5 m
TACGGAATGGGTTACGGTTACGGAATGGGTTACGGTTACGGTTACGGTTACGGAATGGGCTTCGGGTTCGGAATGGGGATAAACTCCTTTGCTAGTAATCAAAATACATACTATGGTCCCAGAAACATCCTTTCTGGAAATAATAATGTTAGTTCTAGCGGGATAAATGGCAAAAAAAGAATGGTTCGAAATGAGCTAAAAACGAATATTGAAAGCGGACAAAAAAGTTCATTAATCAATGTAATCAGAGGAATAGAATCACCCAATTCCTCGAAAAATGATAATAATCAAAGAGTCGTTCCGTCAAGATTTGATTATTCCAATGAAAAATCAAACACATCCAATTCTACGCCTACTACTAAAAGGAAAAAATCTTCCTCGGTTAAAAAAAACAGGATCGCTAGAAGTAACCGTAATTTCAATTCACAAAGAAACTCCATCTCAAGAAGCTCAGGGAGGTCAGGGAGATCAGGGGGAAGACCAAGATAAACAAGAACTATGTTAAAAAAAATATTCATTTTTTCATGCAGTATAATTGGCATAAACAGCAGTGCTCAAAATCATATAGATGCTCTGCGATATTCTAAAGAATCTCTTTGGGGATCTGCTAGACATATTTCCATGGGTGGTGCCTTTGGATCTTTGGGAGCTAATGCGAATAGCTCTAGTCATAACCCCGCTGGAATAGCTACATATACTACCAATGAATTTTCTGGTAGTCTTGATTTTTTAAGTCTCGAAAAAGAATCAAAATACTTCACAAACAATTCTTTTGATAGCAGGAGTAAGGTCTCTATACCAAACTTAAACTACATAAATGCAAATGTATTTGACCCAGAAGATATAGGAGACTGGAGCCGATTTAACTTTGGAATTGGATATAATAAATTAGATGACTATAACAAAAATACAACTATTAGTGCCGAACAAAATGAACAATCCTTTAGCGATATAATTTTCAACTCAGCTGAGGGAAATTCATTTGATGAACTCAATACATTTGATGCACTTCTTGGATTTAACACCTACCTTATTGATACAATAGGCGGAACTTCCTCCTATCTGTCCTCTGTTAGAGGAGATATGAATAAAGTTCAGACTTTTAGTTCTCAAGAATCAGGTAGCAAGAACGAATTTTATATAAGTTTCGGTACCGCTTACCAAAACAGACTTTTTATAGGAGCAACTATTGGTTTTCCTAGTATTGATTACACTCAATACTCGAGTATACGTGAAGACAATTTTAGCGGTAATGATGACGAAATTATAGATCTTGAATATTTTGACTACAACACCAATTTATATGTTTCTGGATCTGGAATTAATCTAAAATTGGGTTTAATCTATCAATTAGATAATCAGATTCGATATGGATTTGCACTTCATACGCCTACATATTACGAAATACATGAAGAATACTGGTCGAGTATAAATACTGAATTTACTGCAGGAGAATCTTATTATTCTGAGTCATCTCTGGGTGTTTTTGATTACCGTTTAAACACTCCTTTCAAAGTAATTAATAGTCTTTCCTGTGTTATAAGAAAGACTGCAATTATTAGTTTAGACTTTGAGTATCTAGATTATTCTATGGCCAATATCAGTTCCGACTTCTATAACTTTAATTCTGTTAATAACGATATAGAAAGTTACTATACTAGTAGTTCTAATCTTAAAATAGGAGCAGAATTGAAAATTCACCCCCAATTAAGCCTCAGAGGAGGATATGCATATTATGGCAGTCCTTTTACAGGAGAATTAAATGATTCAAGCCAAGAATATTTAACAATGGGTATGGGATTGAAAGTTAATCAATACTTCTTTGATCTTGCGCTATTAAACTCGACAAGCAAAGAAAGTTTATATATTTATCAGGGCTCTAATTCTGCGAATATATCTAGTTCAAGAGGAAGCTTATTATTTTCTACTGGGTTTAAATTTTAAAAAATAAAATCATAATACGAAAAAAAGCTTTCCTCACAGAAAGCCTTTTTTTTCGATAAATGGAGGATTTACTCAATTCCTGCCATTGCTTTATCAACCAAAATTCGTCCACAATGCTCACAAACTATTACTTTTTTCCTAGAAGCAATATCCATTTGTCTTTGAGGAGGAACAGAATTAAAACATCCTCCACAAGCATCTCTTAAGACAGGAACAACGGCTAAACCATTTCGGACATTACCTCTCAACCTCTTGTATGCATTTAGCAATCGATCATCGATAACTTTTTCTGCTCGAACAGACTCTTTAGAAAGCTTTTCTTCTTCTTTTTTTGTTCCTGCAATTATATCTTCCAATTCAGAATTCTTAAGGTTTAGGTCACTTGTACGATCCTCAAGTTTCGCTTTTGCTACAGAAATAACGTCCATTTTAGAGACAATATTTGCTTTGGTCTCCCGCATTCTTTTCTCAGCTAATTCGATCTCTAAATTTTGAAATTCAATTTCTTTATTTAAAGAATCGAATTCTCTGTTATTTCTGATATTTTTAAGCTGTTCTTCATACTTAATAATCAAGGCTTTTGAATCAGTAATCATAGACTCCTTCTCCTTAATAGAGGAGTCAAAAGAAGATATTTCATCATTGATATTTGAAACACGAGTTTGCAGACCTTGAATTTGATCTTCTAGATCTTGAACCTCGATAGGTAACTCACCACGAAGAATCTTAATCTTATCGATTTCGGTGTCTATGTACTGAAGTTTGTACAAGGCAATTAACTTTTCTTCTGTTGTAACTTGTTTTGTTTTGGCCATCTCTACAAATAATTGATTGGATTGGTGTTAATTTCAGACAAATGAACTGCAAATCTAGGGAATTTTTTGCGAAGAAAATCACCAATCAGATCTATAGTGTATTGCTCAGATTCATAATGGCCAATATCTGCAATGATAATCTTATTTTCTGCATCAAAAAATTCATGATATTTAAAATCTGCTGAGACAAAAACATCCGCCCCTTGATGCATTGCATTAGAGAGAAGAAAACTTCCTGCTCCTCCACACAAAGCAACTGTTTTTATTTGTTTATCAAGAATAAGACTATGTCGAACACAGTCTGTTTTGAAGTTTTTCTTCAAGCAGGTTAAAAAGTCAAATGCACTTTGAGGATTAGGGAGTTCTCCTATTCTACCCGCCCCCACATATTTATGATCATTATTAATGGAAATGATCTGGTAAGCAACTTCTTCATAGGGATGATTTTGCTTGAGAGCAGCAATTATGTCATGTTCTAAATGAGAAGAAAAGACCAGTTCTATACACTCCTCATTGACCTTTTCTCGATGTGATGATTTCCCAATCAAAGTATTTGGTTCTTGTGATCCATTAAATGTACTATGGCCAGTGAATGAAAAATTACATTCACTATAGTTTGCGATAGAATCTTCACCGATATCAAAAAGACTAGATCGTAATGTTTCTGCACTTTCTTTGGGTACATAAGTAACTAATTTTTTTAATAGTCCGTTTTTAGGAGATAATACTCGACTATTTATCAAGCCTAATTGCTCTGACATCCGACGGCATACGCCTTGATTTAAATTGTCAAGATTGGTATGAATCGCATAAATAGCTATATCATTTTTGATTGCTTTTAGTACTGTTCGTTCCACGTAATTTTTTCCGGTTAGGCTTTTTAAACCCTTAAAAATAATCGGATGATGGGAAACAATCATGTTACAATGTTTATGAATTGCCTCGTCGATTACAATCTCTAAGGAGTCTAAACTAACTAGCACTCCACTTAACTCTTGATTAGGATTTCCAACAATCAACCCACAATTATCATAAGACTCTTGATAGGACAAAGGAACCCACTCTTCTATTGCACTGCAAAGTTCTTGAACATTCATTGGCTTAAATTTTTAAGCAAAATAATGGTTTTTTTTCAATCGTCATAACCTGTAGAATGTGTATTTTAGAGAAATGAAGTTGTTAAAAAGCATATTAGTTCCGCTAGGATTGATTTACGCGGCCTTCACGAGTATTCGAAATAGGTTTTTTGAATTCGGACTGCTCAAACAATATAAGTCAACTATCCCGGTGATCAGCATAGGCAATTTATCAATGGGAGGCACAGGTAAAACTCCTCACATAGCATTTCTAATCAATATATTAAAACACAATAAAAAAGCTGTTCTATCAAGAGGATATGGGCGAAAAAGAAAAGATTTAATTGACGCTAATTCTAAAAAGCATTCAACTAAAGACATAGGAGATGAACCTTCTGAACTTCTTGATAAATTCGAGAGTGAAAAATTTAAAATAATTATAAATGCTAATAGAAAAGAGGCTCTAAATTATCTGGAAAAACAAGATAAGCCTCCAGATGTAGCTTTATTAGATGATGGATTTCAACACAGATATGTGCAAAGAGACCTAAACATTCTCCTGACGGATTTCCGGGCGCCCTTTTATTTAGATTCAGTCTTTCCAGCAGGTAATCTAAGAGAAAGTAAAAAAGGAGCAGATCGAGCTGACCTAATAATTGTTACAAAATGTAAATCAAATCTTTCTTCAGAGGAACAGACTCTCATTAAAAGCGAAATTAAAACTTATAGCACAGCTCCAGTTTATTTTTCTTATGTAAAATATCTTGGCCTAAAAAACATTAAAAATAAATCTATTAAACTAGCTCCAACAGGAAAATATCTCTTAATAACGGGCATAGCTTTCCCTGAAAGAATTGAAGAATTCATGAGTTCTAATGAATTCTATTTCGAGCACCTATGTTATGATGATCACCATAACTTCAGTGAAAAAGAAATCAAAGAAATAGCAAAAAAAAGCTGTAAATTTGATGGAATAATAACTACTGAAAAAGATTGGATGCGACTGCGAGACAATAATTTACATCAAAAAACTAAAACAGAGATCTATCGTCTGCAGATAGAAGTTAAATTAATGCACTCTTATGATATATTTATAAAACAACTAAATCAAGTATAAATCATGAAAAAAATATTCCTAACACTTCTATGCTTTTGCAGCATGACTATTTTTTCTCAAAATACCGAAACCTTAGAACTACTCTTTCACTGGAATGACGAAACAATTGCAGGAACTACAGCATATAACAATGCCTACAATGAAATTTGGGGTTTAGTGATAAACGAAAGAGAATTTGCAGTAATAGGATCTACAGCAGGAACACATATTTTTGATGTTACAGATGCTCAGAACAGCATACAGGTGCAATTTATTCCCGGGGGAGCAGTAGGTGTCTCAATTATCCATAGAGATTATCACGACCGCAATGGCTTTCTTTATGCAGTTAGCGATGAAGGAAATAGTAGCCTTCAAATTATTGACATAAAAAATCTTCCAGAGGAAGCAACAATTGTCTATGACAGCAATGAACTAATAAAAACTTGTCATAATATATTTATTGATGAAAAAATCGATATCATGTATGCCTGTAATGTTAGAACAGCTACTTCGAGCTGGAATTCAACTTCGCTAGCCATTTTTAATATTGAAAATCCTCTGAATCCAGTTCATCTTTTGGATTTTGAAGTTCCTGGGACAAGTTCTGGAGTTCATGATATGTGGGTGAAAAATGACACCGCATTCTTAAATAATGGAGGCGATGGTTTATACGTAGTTGATTTTAGTAATTTAGAATCTCCACAGATATTAGGTTCTCTTACAGATTACCCCGACAAAGGATACAACCACTCTGGATGGCCAACCTCTGACATGAATAGCTATGTCTTGGCAGATGAAAATTGGGGATATGACTTAAAAGTTTTGGATATTTCTTCTCTTTCAGACATTAATGTACAAAGTACATTAAGCTCTGAAATCCATGAAAATTCCATTGCGCATAACCCACTAATAAAAGGAAATTACTTGTATGTATCTTCCTATCATGATGGTCTTCAAGTATATAACATCATCGATCCGGAAAACCCGTTTAAAGTTGCTTCTTTCAGTACTTACCTGCTAGATGACCATGATTCTTATCGAGGAGCATGGGGAGTTTATCCTTTTTTACCCTCGGGTAATATTCTAGTTTCCGACATGCAATATGGTTTGTATGTTCTAAAAGGAATAGGCTTCGAAACAGTTGACCAATCAGAGCTAAAATTGAGTAAAATAAGTATTCATCCAAATCCCAGCAGTGGACTTGTTAAAATTGAAACCCCTTCAAATGAAACTTTGTCAGAGGTTTGTATTTATAATATGAAAGGAGAGCAAGTATATCAAAAACAATTTAATGAACCTATCCAAACGATGGATTTAGGTTACCTTGGAAAGGGACTATATCTTCTAAAAGCAATGGGAAATAACATTGTTTTCCACCAAAAAATCATTATTAAATAATTACTCTTGGCTTATAATTTACTTTAAAAAAACCGCATGTCGATTGATTACAACAAATATGAAACAGTCATTGGTCTTGAAATTCACGTCCAATTAAGCACACTAAGCAAAGCCTATTGTTCTGACTCTACTACATATGGTTCTACACCAAATTCTCATGTAAGCGCCATATCACTGGGACATCCTGGAACATTACCAGTCTCTAACAAAAAAGTAATTGAATATGCAGTACGCCTAGGAATAGCAATGCATTGTGACATTCGAGAAATGAATGAATATGCTAGAAAAAATTACTTTTATGCAGATCTCCCTAAGGGATATCAGATTACTCAAGATAAAACACCAATCTGTAATGGGGGGTTTATAAATATCATGGACAAAGAGGGAAAAGTCAAGAAAATAGAACTGACACGAATTCATATGGAAGAAGACGCAGGAAAGAGTATTCACGATATCGACCCATTCGAAACCTTGATTGACTTAAATCGAGCTGGAGTACCCCTTCTAGAAATAGTTTCGGAACCAGTCTTACGATCTGGAGATGAAGCTTACAATTTTGTCACCAAGGTTCGAAAATTAGTTCGCTATTTAGATATTTGTGATGGAAATATGGAGGAAGGTTCAATGAGATGTGATGCTAATATTTCTGTTCGATTAAAGGGTGAGTCCGAATTGAGAAACAGAGTAGAAGTAAAGAATATGAATTCCATTCGAAATGTTCAAAAAGCAATTGAGCTAGAGTCAAAGAGGCAAATTGAAGTCTATGAAAATGGGGGACATGTCGATCAAGAAACTCGAAATTATCTAGCTGCGAAAAATGAAACTTCTATACTTAGATCAAAAGAAGATGCTCACGATTATAGATATTTTCCTGAACCAGACTTATCACCCGTAGTGGTAAAAAAAGATTATATCGAAAATATTAAGGATAGTTTACCAGCACTGCCTGACGAACTTTACCAAAAATATACCTGTGAATTTGGGCTTTCAGATTACGATGCCAAAAATCTGACTGATACCAAAGCTATAGCACTATATTATAATGAAATTGCATCATGTACAAAAGAATATAAAATGGCAGTAAATATTCTCATGGGTCCACTAAAGTCTTACTTAAATGAGAAAGCTATCTCAATTGATGAACTTGCTCTTGAAGCAGATCGTATTGCAGAAATGATTGATCTCATTAAAAAGGATAAAATCGCTCCTTCTAAAGCTGGACAAGAACTTTTCCCTCTACTTATCCAATACCCTGAAATATCCGCTTTATCACTTGCAGAAATGAACAACTTAATACAAGACTCAGATTCAGATGCTTTATTAGGAATTATTCATTTAGCAATCAAAAAATTTCCTGAAAAAGCAAAAGCTTATAAAAATGGGGAAAAAAAATTACTTGGTCTATTTATGGGAGAAGTCATGAGACTATCAAAAGGGAAAGCCGATCCGAAAGTTGCCAACCAATTAATCAGACAAGAACTAGAAAAATGAAAAAAATCGTTCTCTCTCTGTGCATTATTATCTTTGCATCTTCTTGTCAGGAGAAAATGAAAGTGCCTACAGGAGACTTTTCTATTCATGGCCAGGTCAAAGACGTTGATACACTCATCTTTGAAATAATTGAAGCAGATAAATTAATTTTAGTGGATACTGTATTTGCTGTAGACGGTGAATTTATCCTAGCAAATAGCATAGATAAGTCTTCTTTCTTTTTACTTCGAACTCCTCAAGGTGAGGGAATCAATCTTTTGATAAAAAAAGATGAACAAATTGAGGTTAGTGGAGAAAAAACAAATTGGAAGAGTAATTACTCAGTTAGTGGATCAGAAGGCTCTTTAAAAATACAAGAACTCAACAACAAACTAGAGCAGTTCGAATACTCTTTAGATCAAATTTACGAGGAAGCAAAAACAGCTAAAAAAGAGGATTATATTGATATTGAAGATAAGTTTATTACTACTTTCTCTTCGCATAGGGAGTACCTCAAAAATTTTATAAAACAAAACATTGATTCAAAGGTATGCATCTTGGCACTTTTTCAAGCGATCAAAAAAGAAAATATTCTCAATCTAATTAAGGATTTTGATGTATATATCAAAGTATACGAATCATTTTCAGAAAAATGGCCAGAATCTTCTCATTCAGCTCTGCTCAGTGAAATTATAAAAATGGCATATGCCCCTGAATTTGAAATGATAGACAATAAAGGTGAAAACTTTTCTTTGAGTAATTTCAAAGAACAAATTACAATCGTTGATTTTTGGGCATCTTGGTGTAAACCTTGCCGTGAAAAAAGCCCACTACTGAGAAACTTATATTCAAAATATCATTCCAGAGGTCTCGAAATAGTGAGTGTTTCTTTTGATGGAACTCCTCAGCAGAAAAATCCTGAGGATGATTGGAAAAAAGCCATTGAAAAAGATCAAAAAATATGGCCACAAACGAGTGAGCTCAAAGGATGGGAATCTCAAATTAGAAATACCTACAACGTGACAAGTATTCCACATACACTTCTGATAAATAAAAATGGAAGAATAATTGGACAGAACCTTGAGCCGGAAGAATTAGAAGAAACGATTGTAACCCTTTTAAACTTGTAAATGTCTGAAAGATCAAAAATATACTTTGCCTCAGACTTTCATTTGGGAGCGCCTGGTTCTCTCTCAAGTCCAGAGAGAGAAAAAAAAATTATTACTTGGCTCAACGATATCCAAACTGATGCCAAAGAAATTTACCTGGTCGGAGATGTATTTGATTTCTGGTACGAATGGAAACATGCCGTACCTAGAGGTCATGTTCGTATTCTTGGGAAATTAGCTGAAATATGCGATAAAGGAACTCCAATTCATTTTTTTACAGGAAATCATGACAAGTGGACATTTGGCTATTTGGAAAAAGAAATTGGGCTTATTGTTCACCACGATCCAATTGAAATAACTTTGCAAGGAAAAAATTGTTTTATTGGCCATGGAGATGGATTGGGTCAGGGAGACAAAGGATATAAATTCCTTAAGAAACTATTTATAAGTCCCATTTGCCAGTGGTTATTCTCTCGATTACATCCTAACTTATCTTTTTCTTTGGCTAATTATTTTTCTACTAAGAGTAGGATTTCGAACTTTGAGAAAGGAAAAAAAAAATTTAAAGGGGAAGAAAAAGAATGGCTTGTTCCTTACGCCAGGTCAATTCTTCTAAAAAAACCTATAGATCTATTTGTCTTTGGTCATCGACACTTACCACTTAAGATTCAATTGAATGAACAAAGTCAGTATGCCAACTTGGGAGAATGGATTAAATATTATTCATACGGGGTCTTAGAAAATGGGCACTTCGAAATTAAATTTTACAAATCCAAATTCTCTAAACCTGTTAATGAACAATAAAAATCTCTAGAATAGATTTAATCTTTTAAAGACATCTTTTTCATCAAATCTGCTAATCGATTAGAATAGCCCATCTCATTATCATACCAAGATACTATTTTCACCATTTTACCTAATACTGAAGTCAATTGAGAATCAAATAAACATGAAACTGGATTTCCTATAACATCCGAAGAGACAATCGGTTCATCTGTGTAAGCTATGATTCCTATATGACTTCCCTTTGATGCTTTATAAAATAACTCATTCACTTCTTTAATAGAGCACGTAGTCTTTACTGTAAAAGTAATATCAGTAAGTGATCCGTTAGGAACAGGAACACGCATGCCGCAACCCCCTATTTCAAGGTGGGGGAAAATTTTAGATAATGCTTTGGCTGCTCCAGTTGTTGTTGGAATAATAGACATAGCTCCCGCCCTTGCTCTTCGCAAATCTCTATGAGGGCTGTCGTGGAGACTTTGGTCTTTTGTGTAAGAATGGATAGTTGTAATATAAGCCTGTTCGACTCCAAAATTATCATCGATCAATTGTACCATTGGAGCAGCTGAATTAGAGGTACATGAGGCATTGGAAACAATATTATCATCAAAAGAAAGTAAATGATCATTAACACCTAAAACAATCATTTTAGTCTCATCTGATGAGGGAGGAGAAGCTAAAATAACTTTTTTTGCCCCAGATCTAAGATGTGATTTAAGATCAGAGACAGATAAAAAAGAACCAGTAGCCTCAACGACAAAGTCACAATCGTTCCATAAAATATTTTCAATTTTACTTTCATTTGAAAAATGAACTTCTCTCCCATCTACTTTCAATGTAGATTCTGAAAAGCTAATTTCTGGAGCAAACATTCGATGAATAGAATCGTATTTTAGTAGATGAGCCAGGGAACGAAGATCTGCTACATCGTTTACCGCCACAACATCAATACCTATTCGTTCATG
>TARA_Y100000385_G_scaffold244121_1_pt1 | contig 10654 bp, 1 predicted proteins | sample TARA_Y100000385 | Tara Oceans TARA_Y100000385 (sample SAMEA2620980) | marine metagenome | biome: marine biome (ENVO:00000447); feature: surface water layer (ENVO:00002042); material: "saline water (ENVO:00002010), including plankton (ENVO:xxxxxxxx)" | depth 5 m
ATCTCAATCAGTAGATGCTTTTACTAAAGCTAATGCTTATGATATTGAATTATCTGGTTCTCTTAGTTTAACTGGTAGTACCGCTTTTTCAAGTTCAGATGGTAGTTTTACTATACAAGGTATTAATAAGGTTTCACAAACTAATTTACTAAGTTATAATGAAAATACAGGAACTGTTGCCTACATAGAAGCTAGTAGTTTTATACCCCCGTCATCAACAATTGGGGCATATTATACAAGTAGTAATTCTGCGTACTCTTTTGAAATTCAACCTACTTGTACAAATAATAGTACAACAGGTTCATTTTCGGCTATTGTAGGGGGTAATAATAATTGCATAGGATCTGGAGATTTTGAATCTACATTTTCAACTATAGGAGGAGGGTGCCTAAATCAAATTAAAGGTGGTGGTAATAAATCTTATATTGGTGGTGGTGCTGTTAATCATATAAGTTCAAGCTGTGCAGTTATTGGGGGAGGTGAATGTAATGAAATTTGTACTGATAGACCTTTTTCTGCTATATTAGGTGGGTGCGAAAATATAATAGATGATGGGGACAAAACCGGTACTCCTTATTGTGCCGCAACTATAGTAGGAGGTTTAAATAATATAATTAAAGGATATGGGCAAAATTTTATAGGTGGTGGTAATAATAATAGTGTTTCAAATGGATATGGTGGTGCTATAGTAGGAGGCACTAAAAATTGTGTTTGTTGTGATGCTGGTTTTGTAGGAGGTGGGGCATCAAATTCTAATTCTGGAGATTATAGTAGTATACTAGGTGGTAATAGTAATTGTGTAAGACATGATCATGCCCATATTTTAGGATCTAGCATAATAACCCAAGTTGCATGTACAACTCACGTAAATAATTTACTTGTAGGTTGTACAGTTTGTATTTTACCTAGAGACCCCATTGGTACTGGTACTACAGGTATGTTAGCAGTATGTGATTTAGGGGGAGGAAGAAGTAAATTATATTATCATGATGGACTTAATTATAAAGAAGTTTGTTTAGTACCATAAAAAAAAAAGTTAATATTTATAATAAAACCTGATGGCTAAACAGCTAGAAAATATTTTTGACCCAAATGTTGATGAAATATCACAAGGGTTTACTATTAATTCTTGGCATGTATCTCAATCTGTAGATGCTTTTACTGCTGCTGATGCATATGATATATCAATATCAGGTTCCTTCAATAATACAGGTTCGGCTGGGTTCTCAGGAAGTATATTTACACCAGATTTACCCGCTGCATCAACAAATTTTGAAGTAGTTGTTGTTGATTCAACAACAGATGAATTAAAAAAAACATCTATAGGGGTTGCAGGTTCTTCTGGTACTAGTGGCACCTCAGGTTCAAGTGGTACTTCAGGAACAAGTGGTTCATCAGGTACATCTGGGACATCAGGAACAAGTGGTTCTTCTGGAGCAGATGGGTCCAGTGGTTCTTCAGGTTTTTCTGGAGATACTTATGTTACAACTTCTACTACTACTAAAGATTTAGGAGACGGTAATACTTGTATTACAGTAGGTCAAAATTTAGCATATTCGGCAGGTCAAGAAATGATAATGGCTAATAGTGAAACGGCCTATCAAACTACTTTAGTAACAAGTTATGATCCTGTAACAGGAATATTATGTTATGGGGATATTATACTTCAAGTTGGAACTGGAACTTATAGTAGTTGGGAAGTTAATTTATCAGGAAACGTAGCAGGATCCTCAGGTACATCTGGTACATCTGGAACTTCTGGCTCCTCAGGAGAAAAAGGAGATGAAGGTTCTTCAGGCACATCAGGAACTAGTGGGTCTTCAGGTACTAGTGGCACATCAGGTACGTCAGGTACATCAGGTTCAAGTGGTGAATCGGACAAATATGCTACAACTTCAACTACAACTTATACTCTAGGAGCTTCAACTCCTTGCCTTACAGTTGAAACTGGATTAGCTTATACAACTGCACAATCTATTATCATAGTACATGATATTGATAACTTTCAAGAGTGTGAAGTTAGTTCATACAATAGTGCAACAGGAGAATTATGTTTTACAAACATAACAAGAGTAGAAGGATCAGGACCTTATAGTAGTTGGGAAATAAATTTAGATGGCGCCTCAGGTGGTGATGGATCTTCGGGAACAAGTGGTACTTCGGGAACAAGTGGTTCTAGTGGAACATCAGGAACAAGTGGCACATCGGGTACTTCAGGAACAAGTGGTTCTTCTGGAGCAGCAGGTTCAAGTGGATCATCAGGAACAAGTGGAACAAGTGGTACATCAGGTACATCAGGTTCATCAGGAACAAGTGGCACATCAGGTTCATCTGGAACATCAGGTACAAGTGGTACATCAGGTACATCAGGTACTTCTGGCACATCGGGTACAAGTGGCACTTCGGGTTCAAGTGGTACAACAGGAACAAGTGGTTCAAGTGGAACATCAGGTATAGATGGTTCTTCGGGGACAAGTGGAACATCAGGTACTTCTGGTACTTCTGGTACATCAGGTACAAGTGGTAGTTCAGGTTCATCAGGTTCAAGTGGTACTTCGGGCACAAGTGGATCATCAGGTACAAGTGGAGATACTGGTTCTTCAGGTACTAGTGGAACATCAGGTACTTCGGGTTCAAGTGGAACATCAGGTACTTCGGGTTCAAGTGGTTCTTCAGGAACTAGTGGCACATCAGGTTCTTCAGGTATATCTGGGTCAAGTGGTACATCTGGAACTAGTGGCTCAAGTGGTACTTCTGGTACATCTGGAACTAGTGGTTCAAGCGGTACTTCTGGTACATCAGGTACAAGTGGCACATCAGGTACTTCTGGTACATCAGGAACAAGTGGCACTTCAGGTTCAAGTGGTACATCTGGAGAAGATGGTTCAAGTGGTTCATCAGGTACTAGTGGCACCTCAGGTTCATCTGGAACAAGTGGAACAAGTGGCTCAAGTGGTACTTCAGGCACATCAGGAACTAGTGGGTCTTCAGGTACAAGTGGTACATCAGGTTCTTCAGGTACATCGGGAACTAGTGGTTCAAGTGGAACATCAGGTATAGATGGTTCTTCGGGAACAAGTGGAACATCTGGTACAAGTGGATCTTCTGGAGAAAAAGGAGATGAAGGATCAAGTGGTACAAGTGGTACATCAGGTTCTTCAGGTACATCTGGAGATGATGGATCAAGTGGAACATCAGGAACAAGTGGTGTTTCATCTACTCTTGATGTGTATAGTGGTTCTATTCAAGGTACAGGAATAACACGTATTGAATTATCAGGAAGTGCTGATTTAGAAATAGTAGGGAGTGGAAATGAAATTGCCCAAATTACAGTAGAAGGAAGTAGTGGTGGTCTTTATACAAATTCAGATCCTACACCAATAGATTTCCCAAGTGAAGATGATCCTAATATACCTGCGGGCTCAACCTTTTTAAACAAAACTTTTCCAGAAATGATGGACATGATGCTATACCCCGAATTAAACCCAACTTTATCTAACCCATTTTTCTCATCAGTAGAATTAACTGTTAATAGTGATACTACTACTTCTACTATTTTAAAAACAATAGGTTTACAAATAACATCAACTAATTTATCATTAGCCGCAACTTTTAATCAAGGTTCAATAACCCCAGCTTATGGTACTAATGGAAAAAGAAGTGGTTTGCCAAATACATACAAGTATACATCACCTTCATCCGCATTTGTTTCTTCTGTAAGTTCAACAAGTTTAAGCAATACTGTCGCAACAACAGCTACTTATACAGTAACCCAGGGGGAACAATCTTTTTCAGTTGAAGTGGATTATGATCAAGGCCCTCAACCATTAACAAATAAAGGTAATAATTTTAATAGTCCTTTAGCTGCAGGAGATACTCCACCTGGGGCAACAACAAGAAAGATTTTGGGGGTATATCCTGTATTTGCTACAACTGTTGCTATTGGCACACTAACTGAACAACCCTTACAACGTATGGATCAAGATGTAACAGTTGATGTAGTAACTGAAGCAGGGAGCACAGATAAACAAACAATTGAAATACCTCAGGCATTTGATACTGTAACAGGAGTACAACAATTTAATACACTTAGTGGTACATTTGATGATTTACTGTTTTCATCCTTTACTCTTGATAGTACAATAACAAGAACAATTGAGGGAGTAAGTGGTATTCAATATAATAGATATACTTATAATGGACCAACCCCTATTGGAGCAAGAAAATTAAAATTTTTAGTTTAATAATATAGAATGGCAAGAACAAAAGGAACATTAGGAATATCGGCAAATTTCGAACCGCAAATTGCAGCATCATTTGATGCTCGTGCAAATGTACCTACTAAAGCAGATTTAACGGTTTCATCAAATTGGACTGCAAATGATGGTAGTTATTATGGTTATAATGGTATGACTGTTACAGTTGCTGAAGATTCTACTGCTTCTAATAATGGTATTTATGTTTTAACTGATGCATCAGATGTTACAGATATTAATAATTGGTTATTTGTAGGTGCAACATCAGCAGGCTCAAGTGGGACTTCAGGTACAAGTGGCACATCCGGTTCTTCAGGTACTAGTGGCACATCAGGTTCATCAGGTTCATCAGGTACATCAGGCTCAAGTGGTATTTCAGATAGATATGCTACTACTTCTACAACAACATATCAATTAGGGGCTGCAACTCCATGTCTTACTGTAGACACTGGGTTGGCGTATACAACTGCTCAATCCATAATTATAGTCCATAATATTACTAATTTTCAGGAATGTGAAGTTAGTTCATACAATAGTGCAACAGGAGAATTATGTTTTACAAACATAACAAGACAAGTAGGATCAGGAACTTATAGTAGTTGGGAAGTAAATTTAGATGGTGCTTCAGGTGGAGATGGTAGTTCAGGTACAAGTGGCACATCAGGTATAGATGGTTCTTCAGGTACATCAGGTACTTCAGGAACAAGCGGCACATCCGGTTCTTCAGGTACAAGTGGAGACTCTGGTTCTTCAGGTTCTTCAGGTTCTTCAGGAACAAGTGGCACATCAGGTTCATCAGGAACATCAGGTACAAGCGGATCATCAGGAACTAGTGGTACATCAGGTTCTTCAGGAACAAGTGGCGAAGCAGGTTCAAGTGGTACTTCAGGTACATCAGGTACTAGTGGTACAAGTGGAACATCCGGTTCTTCAGGTACTAGTGGTACTTCAGGTTCAAGCGGTACTTCAGGAACAAGTGGTTCATCAGGTACAAGTGGGGATACGGGTTCATCTGGAACAAGTGGCACTTCTGGTACTTCAGGAACTAGTGGTACATCAGGTTCTTCTGGAACAAGTGGAACAAGTGGAACAAGTGGTACATCTGGAACTAGTGGTACATCAGGTACTTCAGGTTCAAGTGGAGAATCAGGTTCATCAGGTTCTTCAGGAACAAGTGGCTCATCAGGTTCTTCTGGTTCTTCAGGTACTTCAGGAACAAGTGGTTCATCAGGAACTTCAGGTACATCAGGATCTTCAGGTACATCAGGAACTAGTGGATCATCAGGTACAAGTGGAGACTCAGGTTCTTCAGGTTCTTCAGGTTCTTCAGGAACAAGTGGCTCATCAGGTTCTTCGGGAGAAAGTGGTAGTTCTGGCTCAAGTGGAACTGCAGGAACATCTGGTTCAAGTGGTACTTCTGGTACTTCAGGAACTAGTGGCACATCAGGTACAAGTGGCACATCAGGCTCAAGTGGTACTACAGGTACATCAGGCTCAAGTGGTACTACAGGTACTTCAGGCTCAAGTGGTTCTTCAGGTACATCGGGTACTTCAGGATCTTCAGGCACATCTGGAATTTCAGGAGATCCTGGTCAAACAGGTTCTTCAGGTACTTCAGGTTCAAGCGGTACTTCAGGAACTAGTGGTTCATCAGGTACAAGTGGAAATTCAGGTTCAAGTGGTACATCAGGCACATCTGGTACATCTGGTACATCGGGTTCAAGTGGAGACTCAGGTTCTTCAGGCTCTAGTGGTACTTCAGGATCTTCAGGTACATCAGGAACTAGTGGTTCAAGTGGTACATCAGGAACTAGTGGTTCAAGCGGTACTTCAGGTACTTCAGGATCTTCAGGTACATCGGGAACTAGTGGTTCAAGTGGAACATCTGGTACAAGTGGATCATCAGGAACAAGTGGAACAAGTGGTTCAAGTGGATCATCAGGAACAAGTGGTTCAAGTGGAACATCGGACAAATATGCTACAACTTCAACTACAACCTATCAATTAGGAGCTTCAACTCCATGTCTTACAGTTGACCAAGGATTAGCATATACTACAGCTCAATCCATAATTATAGTACATGACATAAATAATTACCAAGAATGTGAAGTTAGCTCTTACAATAGTGCAACTGGAGAATTATGTTTTACAAATATAACGAGACAAGAAGGATCAGGAACTTATAGTAGTTGGGAAATAAATTTAGATGGAGCTACGGGTGGAGATGGATCTTCAGGAACAAGTGGTACATCAGGGTCATCAGGAACTTCAGGAGTAAAAGGTGAGGATGGTTCTTCAGGGACAAGTGGCACTTCAGGGACTAGTGGTTCTTCTGGTGTTAGTGGTTCTTCAGGTACTAGTGGTACTTCAGGAACTAGTGGTACAAGTGGCACATCAGGAAGTAGTGGTTCCTCAGGTACATCTGGAGAAGATGGCTCAAGTGGAACATCAGGAACTAGTGGATCATCGGGTACATCAGGTTCTAGTGGTAGTTCTGGTTCAAGTGGCACATCCGGAGAAGATGGTTCAAGTGGATCATCGGGTACTAGTGGTACCTCAGGTTCAAGTGGTACTTCAGGAACAAGTGGCACTTCAGGTACATCAGGTACATCAGGTACATCAGGCTCCAGTGGTTCATCTGGTTCATCAGGCTCTAGTGGTACTTCAGGTTCAAGCGGTACTTCAGGTTCTTCAGGTACATCAGGTACATCAGGTACATCAGGTACATCAGGAACAAGTGGCTCATCAGGCTCAAGTGGTACAAGTGGTTCATCAGGTGTTTCTGGTTCTTCAGGCACTTCAGGTTCTAGTGGTTCAAGTGGTTCTTCAGGAACTAGTGGTTCTTCAGGAACTAGTGGTTCTAGTGGTATTTCAGGCTCTAGTGGTTCTTCAGGAACTAGTGGATCATCGGGTACTAGTGGTACCTCAGGTTCAAGTGGTACTTCAGGAACTAGTGGTTCAAGTGGAACATCAGGTTCTTCAGGATCTTCTGGTTCGTCAGGTTCATCAGGTTCATCAGGAACATCAGGTTCATCAGGTACAAGTGGGTCATCAGGTACAAGTGGAACATCAGGTTCTTCTGGAACAAGTGGCACTTCAGGTTCAAGCGGTACTTCAGGAACATCTGGTACAAGTGGGTCATCAGGTACTAGTGGAAATTCAGGTTCAAGTGGTACATCAGGCACATCAGGTTCTTCGGGTACATCTGGAATTTCAGGAGATCCAGGTCAAACAGGTTCTTCAGGTACTAGTGGTTCATCAGGCTCAAGCGGTTCATCAGGTACATCAGGCTCAAGTGGTACATCAGGTTCTTCAGGAAGTTCTGGTTCTAGTGGAACAAGTGGTTCTTCAGGTTCATCTGGAACAAGTGGTTCTTCAGGTTCAAGCGGTTCATCAGGAACATCAGGCTCAAGTGGTATTTCAGATAGATATGCTACAACTTCAACTACAACCTATCAATTAGGAGCTTCAACCCCATGTCTTACTGTAGATACAGGTCTTGCTTATACCACAGCTCAATCCATAATTATAGTACATGACATAAATAATTACCAAGAATGTGAAGTCAGTTCATATAACTCAGCAACTGGAGTATTATGTTTTACAAATATAACAAGACAAGAAGGATCGGGAACTTATAGTAGTTGGGAAATAAATTTAGATGGAGCTACAGGTGGGGATGGATCTTCAGGAACAAGTGGTACAAGTGGTACGTCAGGTTCATCGGGTACATCTGGAGAAGACGGTTCAAGCGGTACATCAGGAACTAGTGGTTCAAGCGGTACTTCAGGTTCAAGTGGTACAAGTGGTTCTTCAGGAACAAGTGGTTCTTCAGGAAATAGTGGAAGTTCAGGTAGTTCAGGAACATCAGGAAGTAGCGGAACAAGTGGTTCAAGTGGTTCAAGTGGTTCTTCAGGTACATCAGGTTCTTCGGGTACATCAGGTTCAAGTGGTACTTCAGGAACATCTGGTACAAGTGGAACTTCAGGTACAAGTGGATCATCAGGAACGAGTGGATCATCAGGAACTTCAGGTTCAAGTGGAACATCTGGTTCTTCAGGTTCTAGCGGTTCATCTGGTTCTTCGGGTACATCTGGTTCTTCGGGTACATCAGGTTCTAGTGGTACTTCGGGCTCAAGTGGCACATCTGGAGAAGATGGTTCAAGTGGTTCATCAGGTACTAGTGGTACTTCAGGTTCAAGTGGAGACTCAGGTTCTTCAGGTTCTTCAGGAACAAGTGGTTCTTCAGGTTCTTCGGGTACATCTGGTGAAAGTGGTCCAATAGGTCCATATGAATATTATAATCCAGAAAATCAAAGTTCTGGTATCCAACCTGTAAGTGGATCTAATGTCGCAGAGGGTAATTTTTCTGCTATAGGAGGAGGACAAATAAATAAATCTTCTGGAAATGATAGTTATATTGGTGCAGGTACTTATAATACTGCATCAGGAGATCATAGTATTATTGTTGGTGGATCTGGAAGTTGTAATGCTGGGGATTATTCATTTATAGGAGGTGGAATAGAACAATTAATTAAGGGTAATGCTAATTGCTCTGCTATTATAGCAGGTTGTAATAATGAAATAGACACAACAGGAATTAATTCTTTTATAGGAGCTGGTAGAGATAATAGAACTGGAGTTTGTAATGAAGGAGGATTAATAGTTGGGGGTTGTGGAAATGAAGTTGGATGTATTGCCTCTCCTTTAGCACCATATGCTATAATTGGAGGAGGGTGTGGCAATCATGTTATGGGAGATAGTGCAGGGATACTTTCTGGAATAGACAATTGTGTTGGGGGTTATGGTATTAATGAAGGAACAAAAGTAAGTTTTATTGGAGCAGGTATACGTAATAGAGTTAATTCATGTTGTTCTTCTGTTGTAGGTGGAAGTGATAATACAGCATCAGCTGATTTTTCATTTGTAGGAGGTGGTTGTGGTAATAAAGTTTGTTGCGACTATGGAACTATAGTAGGGGGTGCAGATAATTTAATTCATTCTGGTTGCCTTTATGGGTTTGTAGGTGCAGGTTATTTAAATCAAAATAGAGGAAGAAGTGCTGGTGTTGTAAGTGGTGAATGTAATTGTGTTTGTACTGATTATAGTTTTATAGGAAGTGGTAAAGAAAATGAAATATTATCAAATGTATACGCTGTTATTGGTGGAGGTCGTTGTAATAATATCAATGGCTCAGGAGGTTATGGATTTTTAGGAGGAGGTTGTAATAATGCTATTTGTTCTAGTACAAATTCTGGGCATGTATTAGTAGGGGGTACATGCAATAAATCATGCAATACGACTACAGGTGGAGGTCATACGGTCATAGTAGGAGGAAGTCAAAATTGTGCTCTTGGGCAATATTCATCAGTAGTAGGAGGATATTTAAATAGTGTAAGTTCTAAATATACTTTTATTGGAGGTGGAACTAATAATACTTCATCCAATTCTGGAACCGATAACGTAATTGTAGGTGGCTGTAAGAATGTAATAGACTCAACTTCATCAACTGGTCATTTTATAGGTGGTGGTGGTTCCAATTTAATATGTGTAAGTACTCAAAGTTACGCTACTATTGTTGGTGGTTTATGTAATAAAATATTTGGATCGTACTCAACAGGTAATTTTATTGGAGGTGGAGTTTCTAACACTTTATGTACTGGAACTAATAATTCATTTATTGGAGGTGGATGTAAAAATCAAGCAAATGATGATTTTACATCAATTGTAGGGGGGCTTGAAAATACTGCATCTGCACAATGTTCATTTATTGGAGGAGGATACAGAAATACAAGTTCAGCTGATAATACCTTTATTGGAGGAGGAGCTTTAAATTGTATTGGTAGTGGAATGTCTTCAATTGTAGGTGGTTCTAGTAATAAAACATTTGGTCAATGCTCGTTTATTGGAGGAGGTTTATCAAATAGTATAACTACTGACGATGCATACACTGTTATAGTAGGTGGTCAATCTAATATTGTTGAAGCATCTTGGAGTGCAATTGTAGGAGGATGTTTAAATATTGTAAGTGATTTCCATAGTTTTATTGGAGGTGGATATACAAATGATATAAATAATGGTAGATATAGTAGTCTTGTAGGTGGTTACAATAACTGTATAGATACATCAGGTAATTGTAACTTTTTAGGAGGTGGTAAAAATAACTGTATATATAGCTCAGCTGATTTAAGTTTTATTGGGGGAGGAGAAAGTAACAAATTAGAATGTAATGGAGTAGTTATTGTTGGTGGTGGTTCTAATTTAGCAACTGGATGTTTATCTTTTGTTGGAGGTGGATTTTCAAATCAAGTATGTGCTTGTTATGGAATTATATTAGCTGGTTGTGCAAACAGAATTTCAGGATCAACTGATGTAGAACGATCAAGTATAATTGGGGG
>TARA_Y100000385_G_C13108422_1_pt1 | contig 10627 bp, 6 predicted proteins | sample TARA_Y100000385 | Tara Oceans TARA_Y100000385 (sample SAMEA2620980) | marine metagenome | biome: marine biome (ENVO:00000447); feature: surface water layer (ENVO:00002042); material: "saline water (ENVO:00002010), including plankton (ENVO:xxxxxxxx)" | depth 5 m
GAAGAAATTGGAACCTGTTTAATTTGGCCATTGGATGGACTTCTGAATGTGACTCTTTGGTTCATTAAAGCAGTAACAGAGTAACGATAGTCATCGTCTAAACGCAGCATGATTGGATATTCATCTTCTCCATCTTTAAATTTAGATATTTCTTTTCCAAAAAGTGCCGTCCTAATTGTATTTGCCACTTGCAATGTAGAAATACCTAATCTTCTTGCTTGATCCCTATTAATATCTAAAAGTAGTTCCGGTTTATTAGATTCAAGGTTGATTTTCAAACCTTCAATACCGGCAATGTTTTCTTTTTCAATGGTGCTTTTCATTTCTTCTGCAATACTCATAAGTTCTTCGAATTCCTTTCCTGCAATTTCAATATTTATTGCTTTCCCAACAGGGGGGCCATCTCTGTTTTTGTCAACACTAATAAGAACTCCAGGTGAATTTTTTAATAAATAAGAGATCTCTCTCATAATTTGACTTGTTTTTACTCCTTGTCTATACTGAAACTCTTTAAAGTTAATTGTAATTCGGGCTTTATTTGGTGTAACGGCTGAGCTATTAGCGATTTCACTAGGATCAGTGGTGGCTGCACCCACATTGGTCATCACAGAAGATACTGCATGTTGGTAGGGAGCGAGTATTTCAATGATTTCTGATTCTACTTGTTGGGCAATAGAATCAGTCCATAAAACATCTGATCCCAGCGGAGTTTCAATAAATATATTGATATACTTGGGCTCATTTACTGGAAAGAATTCGATGTTAGGGGCTTTCCAGGTAAATATACCAAGGGATAAGATGAGTAATATTGCTGTACCTGCAAATAGCCACTGGGGTTTATTCTCATTTAGTGACCAACGGAGTATTTGAGCATATTTTTGTTCAAGCTTAACTAGACTTTTTGTCTGAAAACGAATTGACAATGGACTCAGAATATAAGTATTCAACAAAGTCAAAAAGACAAAGCATAGCAAAAGCGAACCCCAAAACACATTACCAAATATGTAACATACAACAGAAATGATTGTAATAAATAGAGCTATTTTTAAAAATTTACTTTTGTCTTTACTGGGTTTTTCTTTAGACATAAAGCTTGCAGCAAAAACTGGATTAATTACTAGGGCCACAAATAATGACGAGCCAAGTACAATAATAAGAGTCAGGGGAATGTATGCCATAAATTCTCCCATCAAATCATCCCAAAATAGTAGTGGCAAAAAAGCTGCTAGAGTAGTACCAGTAGATGAAATGATAGGAATTGCAATTTCTCCTACCCCTTTTTTGGCTGCTTCTAAAGAACTTAATCCTTCTTCATGAAAGAGTCTGTGAATATTTTCAATAACGACAATTGCATTATCTACAAGCATTCCTAGTGCAAGAATTAATGCAAATAATACGACTAAATTCATTGTGGTTCCCATTGCGCCTAACAATACAAAGCTAATAAACATAGAAAGTGGAATGGCAATACCCACAAACAATGCATTTTTTAATCCTAGGAAAAAAAGTAGTACAATAATTACCAAAATAACTCCAAAAATTATACTATTTTCTAAATTGCTCAGTTGCATTCGAGTTTGCTCTGATTGATCATTTGTAATCGATATTTTTAGAGTATTCGGTAATCTATTAAATTCTTTTGATTCCTTAATTAATGATATGATTTTATCTGTGGCATCCAAAAGGTTTTCCCCACTTTTTTTAATTACATTTAAAGAAACGACAGGATCTTGATTTAGTCGAGCAAAACTCTTTCTTTCTTCATAACCATTTTCAACCTGAGCTATATCTTTGAGATACACAATATTTCCTGCTTCCCGTTTTATAATAATATTTTCTATTTCTCTTATATTTTTGAATTCAGCATCAGTTCGAACAGATCTTCTTGAATATCCCAGTAAAATATCTCCACTGGCCATAGAAATATTTTCGAATGCAATCGCATCTTCAATATCACTAAAACTTATTTTATTGCTTTCCATGCGATGGAGGTCAGCTTTTATTGTGATTTCTTTGTTCAATAATCCAGTGATGTCCACTTTTGAAATTTCTGGGAGACTTTCAAACTGATCTTGAAGATATTCTGCATAGACTTTTAGTTCGTCTAAACTAAAATCTCCTGATAAATTGACATTAAGTATAGGGAATTCTGAGAAATCAATGTCAGTGATGATTGGATCTATGTCTAAATCATTAGGAAGGTCACTCTTAGCTTTGTCGACCGCATCTTTAACATCTTTTAGAGCATTTTTCACCTCTATGTCGGTATTAAACTCTACAATGATATTTGCATTGTCTTGAATTGAATTAGAGCTTAGGTTCTTAATTCCATTAATAGATTTAAGTTGTTTTTCTATGGGTCGAGTGATAAGATTTTCAATGTCTGCTGGTGAGTTTCCCGGATACGTAGTATTTACCATTATGGTCGGCATCACAATGTCAGGGAACAAAGATTTGGGCATATTTTGGTATGATAAACCCCCAAAAAAAACCAAAAGAAGTGCTAAAATAAAAACAGAAGTTTTATTTCTAAGGGACAAGTTTGTGAGACCAAAGTTTCTATAGTTTTGTTTCATTGCTGTTTTTTATTTCCAATAAACTACCATTTACCACATCATTATAGCCTGAAACAATTACTTGATCGCCTAATTCTAGACCTTGAATAATATGACTTGTATCCCCCTGTGATAAACCTACTTCTATATAAGTTTTTTTACATTTTCCTGAGCGATTAAGAAAGACATAATCTCCGCGCATATCTCTTTTAACCACTTTAGTGGGAACCAAATGTGCTTTTTCATTTATATAGTCAAGTATCTCTAAGGATGCAATGCCATTAGGTTTTAATTTACCCTCTTTATTGTCTAATTCAATTTTAATTTTGAAAGTGTTGTTTTCGGGATTAATGATTTGCCCAACAAAACTAATTGGTGCTTCTTTGCTTATCGCAAGAGATTTAAAATTTATTTTTACGGGTGAACCTTTAATAAGAATATTTGCATATCGCTCTGGTACATCTGCCTCAATAAAAATACGTTCTGTATTTGTAATTCTGAAGGCGGGAGTTCCGGGACTTGCTAATTCTCCCACCTTCATATACAAGGCTTCAATTGTTCCAGTAATGGGAGCTTTGATAAATAATTTTGCTATTTTATTTTCAAGGACTGCTACTTTTTTTTCTAAGGTTTCATAATGATTTTTAAGCCTAAGATATTGTAACTCAGAACCAATTTTTTGCGACCATAATTTTTTTTGTCTCTCGAAAGAAGTTTTAGAAAAATCTCTTGATAATTTAATTTCCTCAAGAGTTCCCTTCATGATATCGGAATCGAGTTCATAAACCACTTGCCCTTTCTGAACTTTTTCTCCTTCATAAAAGATGCTTTTATTTACCCGAGCAAGCATTTCCGAACTGACTAGAATATTTTCATTAGAGTTTAATTTTCCCGGTTGTTGAATATAATGTGAAAATATTTTTTCTTCAATTTCTAAGAGCCGAACAGCAATTTTGTTTTTAATGGTTTCTGGGCTATCAATCGAAATTTCAGACTCTAATTTTTTTATAGAATATTTTATGGTTTCAAAGTCAGATTTTAATTCTTTGAGTTGAGATTTTTTCTCTTCCAGTCTGACTTTATCGTTACATGAAAAAATGAGAAATATACTGATTATAGATATGGTTTTTTTTGTCATAGTATTATTTTCCTATTGATCGTTGATAATTTAGATGACTTAAAAGGAGGTTTAAAATTTGTTTGGAGTGATTTAATTGATGTTCTAGATATTCTGAGGAAATACGTGTAAGTTCGCTGCTGCTTATTATTCCTTCAACGTATTTTAGTTTAGTTTTTTGATAAATTTTTTTTGCAAGAACTAGATTACTAACCTCTTGATCCAAGCATTGTTTTGCATATAGGTAGTTGCTTTTTGCACTTAATTGAGCCAATTTTAGATTTTGTTTGGTATTCTCTTTTTCAAGACTTGCTATTTCTTTTTCTATTTGGGCTTTCTGAATACGAGATTTCCCGCCAAAGCCGTCAAATATAGGAATACTCATGCTGATGCCAATTAACTGATTTGGATACCATTTTGTAGATGCGTCTAGCGGGGTAAAATTAACTCCCATGGCACTGGTTCCTATTGATGCAAATGCAGAAATAGAGGGGAGTTTATGTGTCTGATATCGTTTTACATCCCAATATTTTAGTTCCTCATTAAGCTCAGCCATTTGATACTCGAGTGTATTTTGGATATTTGATTCTTCCAGAGAGATATCCACACAAGTTTCAAGGAGTAAATGAAGGCTATCCTTCAAGAAAATATTTTCATCTAGATCAATACCTAGGATAAGTTTTAAATATGCTTCAGATAGATCGGATTGTCGAACGGATTGATTATAACTCATGACCATTTGCGAGAGCGTCAAAGCCATTTTATCTGTTTCAATATCTTCCACAAATCCAAGATTATATTGTATTTCCAATTCATCAAGCAGGCCCTGGTGAACGCTTACAAGATATTTTAAAAATTGTTCATTTTTTTTTGCAATTAGTGAATTAATGTATGCTGTACTTATGCTGTCAGAAATTTGGTTGAGAGTAAGGCTGTTTCTGATTTCTTCAAACTGAATAAATGATTTTGCTGCCTTCAAAGCCACGACATATCCTCCGTTAAAAATTATTTGACTGGCGGTAATATTCGCACTAGTAGTATGGGGTATACCAAATTGTGTTTCTGTATATTGATCTGGTGGAGCCCCAGGTGTAAATTGGGATGCGGGAACTAGTGTGGTGGGAACCTCAAGAAATTGTTGCCACTTTACCTCCGAGTTAATTTGTGGAAGCCCGGTAGCAATAGTTTCTTCTAACTGTTTGTAAGCATACTTAAGGTCTAGAGACGATTTTTTTATATTTTGATTATGAAATAGCCCATATTCCTTAGCTTCTTCCAGAGAAAACGAATGCTGACCGAACAATTGTGAGCTCAGAAGTAGCATTACGATAGTCGCATTAAATTGTCTAATCATGAATATTTTTTTTGTTAGATAACAGATTCATTTTTCCAATCAAGATGGCATATATGAAAGATTTATTTTTCTCTGAGTAGCGATTCAAATTCAAATTGTTCTAGGGGGAATAATTGATTATCGACTAAATTATCACTTTAAAGAATAATAGTTAAGAAATAATAAGTGTATTTATATCATAGAGGAAAAGTCCTAGACGGCTTTCTCTTTCTAGATTTATTTTGGAGCATTTTAAAAATGAGTTTTGACAAATAATAATAAAAATTTTCCAGAACAAGAGGTCGTTCGCCTTTATTTTTTTGACCAGATTATTTGGTTTATCTCTAGGTAAGAGAAATATTTGTTTGTTTATTTTTAATAATTTGTCTATTGGATTAAGTTTCTCTTCTTGTATCATTTCCAATGTATTAATAATAATATTTTGAAACAGGATGAAAGCCTTTTTAACTATATCTGTCTAGTTTTTAACATACAGGTGAAGTATTTTTTTTTTGATATTTTTAAGTTTGTGAGCGATATCATTCATATTTAATTTAAGCATCACTTCTTTTAGGAATTTTTCAGCATATTTTCACTGATTTCAAAGGCCGCATTATTTATTTCGCAAAATTAATACATACGAATTAAATGGAAACGATAATTTTAAAAAATGTTTACATTTTTCAAGAATAATTTATCCAAATTCAAACGAATCAATTTTATTATTAAATTGGCTTTATGGAACGTATTCAATTATGGACTAAACTAAAGGAGTATTTGAGCCCTGAACGGATAAAAGCATTTGATTACGTTTTGTCTAATCGGACTCGTCATTTTACCGTAGCTGTTGAAAATCTCTTTCAGTCTCATAATGCCAGCGCAATAATGCGAAACTGTGATTGTTTTGGTATTCAGGATCTTCATGTAATTGCCAATGCTAATTCATATAAATTGTCAAAGGACGTTGCAATGGGTGCACAGAAATGGGTGGATATGCATCATTATCATCAAAACCAAAACAATACACAAGATTGTATAGATGCATTAAAATTGTCTGGATTTCAAATTGTTGCGACTAGTCCACATATGCATGATACACTGCTTCCTGAATTTGATATCAGAAAAAAATCAGCATTTTTTTTTGGTACAGAACGAAATGGACTTTCTAATACAGTACTTGAACAAGCTGATTTATTTGTTCGAATTCCTATGTATGGATTTTCAGAAAGTTATAATATTTCTGTTTCTGCCGCTTTAGTTCTTCACGATGTTATTACACGACTAAAGAATTCAAAAGTAGATTGGGGTATGTCTCAAGAGGAGATTTTAGAGAAAAAAGTTGATTGGGCAGTAAAGTCTATTAAAAGTGGTCCTCAATTATTAAGACAATTCCAAGTGGTTTAGCTAACGATAATTTAACTGTTATAAGGACGAGTATTTATTCCGGTCAATAAACCAAATAACATATTGTTACATTTTTCATTTATGTCTAGACATATGTCCCTAAGATAATAGCATACTGATCTACTCAAAGAATAGGGTCATAGTTCTATCTTTCCCTTCCATCGATTGGACAAAAAAACCTCTGGAATTTTTATTCTAGTCATGAAATAAGTGTAGATTTCTCAGATTCATAATATATTTAATAATCAGCTAGCTCAAAAGGTACATAATTCAATAGATCAGGGAATTTATCCTCCTAATGGATATTTAGATAGTCCCGTAAATACCAATATTGAAAATTTAAAAGATTCTCACACTATTTAATCAGCTGGGTCAATTCGAGTAAAATGTCACCATACATCCCAATAAAAAAAAACAAGGTACAGTCCACTTGAGCTTTTTCCTCAAACAGGTCGTATGTACAATTACGAATTCATATGATATAAAATGAGTCATCCGATTGTTGAAAACTCAAAATATGGTGGGTCTTCATAATGAGTTGATAGAAAGGGAATAGTTATGTAATTTGATATTTTTGCACACTTATCTATTTCCTTCTCTCATTTCTTTATGGAGAAAAAGATTACTATAATTGACTCTTTTCCCCGAAGTAGAGGTCTATTTTTGAATAGTTATGACAAAGAGATATTTCTTTTTGCTAGTTTTCTTTTTTTATTTTGACTAGTTTTTGAAATGAGGCTTTATTTTTCTTTTTAACCACTTCTAATCCTAACTGGTGTTTCGTCCAATCCCATTTTTCGGGAAGTATTAATTGGTCATTTAAATTTTGAATATCAGCGATATGACCAGTGCTGTGAAGTATTATTTTTGAAATAGTTGGGGGCGCCAAATCGAGTTCAATTTTATAATATGGGTTTGTCCATGGCCAGTCGGGGAGAATCACCACTTGTTTCTCGACTATTTTTTCTCCTTGCATTAAAACAATAGGAATATAGAACTTTTTAACCTCTCCATTTCTCAACAAAACTTCTAATTCTAAAGGCATAGGCATTTCTGCTTTTTTAAGAAGAATCTCTGTATTACCCTCTTTTCCTTCAATTTGATAAATTCCGTAGTCGATTGTTTTTGTGGTATTCACGAAGTATTCGAAATACCAATCTAATTCGATGTCACTTTCTTTTTCAACAATACGCTTAAAATCGCTGGCTTTTGGATGCTTATATGCCCATTCGTTAAAATATCGTTTTAAAGATCTGTCAATAACTTCTTGTCCAACAATATGACTTAATTGATCTAGAATGATCACCCCCTTGGAGTAGGCAGCTGTTCCATAAGCCCAATTCGTATTGAAATGGTCTGAATGGGTGCAGAGAGCTTCTTCAAAATTACTATTAGCTATGCGTTTGTATCCTCGGTAGGATCCTTCATGCGTATCTTTGAAATCTTCTGGAAATAATTCTTTTTCGATTCGGTTTGAGGCATATGATGTAAATCCCTCATCCATCCAAGCAAATAAGGATTCGTTAGTCGCAAGAAGTCCTTGATACCAACTATGCATGGCTTCATGAACACATACACCTACCAAGCTTTTAAGTTTTCTATTTCCACTAATAAGGGTTGCCATTGGGTATTCCATCCCTCCATCTCCTCCTTGAATAATAGAATAGTGATCGTAGGGATATTTACCAAAATTTTTATTGGCATAAGCAAACGTTTCTATCAGATATGGACCAAGATTTCCCCACTCCTTTGTCATTTCTCCTTTTTGGTAGAAGAGATGGAAATCAGGTCCTCCTTTGTCATTTTTCACTATTTCATGGCTGTAGTCTCGGTCTGCTGCCCAAACGAAATCATGAACATTCTCAGCTTTAAAGTTCCAAGTTAATTTTTTTGATGTAGTTTTTTTTGTGTCTGCGTATCCATGTCCAATTTCTTCTGGATTTTGAAGAGTTCCTGTTGCTGCAATCGTGTATTCTGCATCCATTGTGATACGAACATCAAAGGAACCCCATATTCCATAGAACTCCCTCCCTACATAAGGGTTGGTGTGCCATCCGTCTGCATCATATTCACACATTTTTGGGTACCATTGAGACATAGAATAATCTATTCCCTCTTTATTCATCCTTCCCGATCGTCTAATTTGAATGGGTACTTGACTTTTGTAGGCCATATCAAAAACACAAGTGTCTTTTGGGAGAATCGACTCTGATAAATCAACTTTTAGGATTGTTTTTTCGTCTTCGAAGCTTAATTCTTTTCCATTTTGAACTATCTTTAGAATAGAATGGTATCCAATTTCATTTTTATTTAGTCTCGAAATTCGATCTCCTACGCGTCTATCTGGATCGCGAATAGTTCTTGAACGAATGTCCATCATACTCTCAGGTTGAAAGGCATTAAAGTAAAGATGGAAGAAAACCTTATTTAGAGTATCTGGAGAATGGTTGATAAAAGTGATTATTTGGTTTCCATCAAATTGATGCTGCTCTGAATCAAAGTCTATATTAATTTCGTAATGAGCCTCTTGTTGCCAATATGATTGGCTTAAGACAGTATTTGAGAATACTATGCTAGCTAGAGTGAGTAGAAGCCTTTTCATTCGATTTGGTTTTAATTAATTTGGAAGTAAATTTACAAACTATATTTGTTATGAAACTCTATGGCTGAACAAAGAAAAATTCTGCGCATATTTAAGTTGATTAGTTTACTCAAAGGAGTCAGAAGAAGAACACCTTCTGAGCTTTCAAAGCTTCTAGAAATATCCAAACGAACGGTATACCGTTATTTTCTTCTTTTGGAAGAATTAGGTTTTGTTGTCGATGTTGATTTTGATAATTGTTATTTTATTCCAACGGAAAAGGGAGAAGAGTATGCTTTTACTTTTAATGCCGAGGAATCACTGCTTATAAGACAGTCCATAAAAAGTCTGTCTTCTTCTCATAACCTTTCTGATACAATTTTAAAAAAGTTGCATATGATGAGTGAGCAAGCCCAGATTGGAGAGAATATCTTAAATGCTAGTAACGGTTTGAAAATAGAAAAGTTGTCTTCTGCGATTCGGGATAATATCCAAGTTAAACTATTAAATTATTCTTCTTTAAATTCAAATTCTGATACGAGTCGTTTGTTTGAGCCTATTACTTTTACCTCCAATTATACTGGAGTTATTGGTGTAGATGTAGTAAATGCTCCTAATGAGTCTCGTATTTTCAATATTGATCGAATTGGACAAGTAGAAATTTTAAAGAGTTCTACCAAATGGGCTTCTAAAATTCAAGTGCAAGAGATTGATTCTTTTAGTTATAAGGGAGACAAATTATTTGATGTATGCCTTCGGTTAAATAGAAAAGCATATTCCCAGATGGTTCATTTTTATCCTCAAACAAGACTCTTGACTAAAGGAAAGACCAATAACTATATTTTCTCAGGGAAAGTTTATTTTTCGGAATATCTTTTGCGTTTTTTGTTAGCATTTCCTGATGGAGTTCGCGTTGTAAGTCCATTGGAACTTTCTTCCGAGCTGGAACGCTTTAAGCAGTCTTTTTCTGCTTAGTATTTATTTTTTCTAGGCTCTTAAGTAGGTCCTTAAAGGAGTTGATAATAAAGTATTTTTCTTGAATTTTGTCTGTATAGAATTCACAGTCCATCACTTCTTCAATGTTGTAATCAAAACATTCTAATTGTGACGAAAACACATGGATTGTTTCACCAAATGATGAAGCAATACCAGCTCCATATATTTTTAATTCATCTTGTTCTCTGATCAATCCAAATTCGATAGTGAACCAATAAATTCTTTGGAGTTTTAAGACCATTTCTTCATTTCCTTTGAAAATCTGCCCTAATTTTCCAAACTCTTGAGCAAATTTAGAAAAAGTAGGATTTAACAGTAGGGGGATGTGCCCAAAAACATCATGAAACATATCCGGTTCTTCGAGATAGTCAATTTGATTTCTAGATCGGAGCCAAGTCGACGAACAAAACTTCTTATCAGCGAGTAAATCGAAAAATTCTTCAACAGGAATCAAACCCGGTACTACATGAATTTCCCATCCTGTATAATGTTTGAAGAACTCGTTGATTTTTTTGAAATTAGGAATGGTATTTTTATTTAAGCAAGGCTGCATTTTATCTAAGCATGTATTATATGATTCACATGCTCTTTTTTTTAGCTGTTCTCTCTGGCGGTTGAATAGCATAGACCATACTTGATTT
>TARA_Y100000385_G_scaffold111089_1_pt1 | contig 10625 bp, 9 predicted proteins | sample TARA_Y100000385 | Tara Oceans TARA_Y100000385 (sample SAMEA2620980) | marine metagenome | biome: marine biome (ENVO:00000447); feature: surface water layer (ENVO:00002042); material: "saline water (ENVO:00002010), including plankton (ENVO:xxxxxxxx)" | depth 5 m
TAATACGCTTTTATTAAATCTACTGTATGCTTTTGTATGTTTAGATCCGTAAAGATGGATTTTACCTCCTCAACTTTATTTGCATTGTCTAAAACAGAAAATAATTGTATTAGTTGTTTTCTCTGATATTCGTTAGCAAGCTGAAGAGCTTTTAAATACAAAAAAGTTTTTTTGTTTGATATAATATCTCCCCCTACCTGTTTCCCAAATTTCTCAGGGTTTCCAAAAGCATCTAATAAATCATCTTTTAGTTGAAAAGCAATCCCAGTATTTTTACCGAATTCATAAAGATGATCTTGCTGCTCAACACTTGCTCCTCCATTAATTCCTCCTATTTGTAATGAAGCAGATAACAAAACTGATGTTTTGTATTCAATCATTTTTAGATACTCTGAGAGAGTTACATCATCTCTTTTTTCAAAATCCATATCCCATTGTTGCCCTTTACAAACTTCAGTAGATGCTTTGTTAAATATTTCTAAAACCTTGCGTAGATTTTTATTTTCTACTTGAGAAATAAAATGAAAAGACTGAACTAACATAGTATCTCCCGAAAGAATTGATGTATTATTATCCCATTTTTCATGAACAGTTTGCAAACCTCTTCTCAGAGGAGCTTCGTCCATTATGTCATCATGAAGTAAGGTAAAGTTATGGAATACTTCAATTCCTAAAGCTGCTTTTAATGATTTTTCTATATCCTCTGAAAATAATTGATGAGATAGTAACATCAAAATTGGTCGAATTCTTTTTCCTCCAATATTTAATACATATTTTATCGGATCATACAGATTTTTAGGAGTAGATGGGTAATATAAATCTGCTAACTCTTTTTCAATAATCTCATGTAATTCGGAAAAAGATCTCATTTCGAGTTAACTATATTTATCAGATATTCTCCGTAACCACTCTTCCTCAATGGCTCAGCAATTTCAAGAAGTTTCTGATCATCAATGAATCCCATTCGGTATGCGGCTTCCTCAATACAACCAATTTTTCTTCCTTGTCTCTCTTCAATAACCTGGACATACTGATTTGCTTGCATTAATGAAGAAAAAGTTCCTGTATCTAACCATACAGCACCTCTCTCCAATAGCTTTACATCTAACTTTCCTTGTGTTAAATATTCTTTGTTTACATCTGTAATCTCGTACTCTCCTCTTGCAGATGGCTTAATATTCTTAGATACTTCTACAACAGAATTATCATAATAATATAATCCAGGTACCGCATAATTAGATTTTGGATTTGATGGTTTTTCTTCTAACGTCAATGCGTGAAAATCATCATCAAATTCAACTACACCATATCTTTCTGGGTCATTAACATGAAAACCAAATATAATTCCTCCTTCTACATTTTTGCAATCTGCAAGTGTTTTTATTTTCATTTGAAATATATTATCACCAAGAATTAAACAAACTTTATCATCTTTAATAAAATCTTCTCCTATTACAAATGCCTGAGCTAATCCATTTGGTACTTCTTGCACTTTATATTCAAATTTACACCCTAATCTACTTCCATCTCCTAATAATTTTTTAAATAGAGGCAAATCATGTGGGGTAGAGATAATAAGAATTTCATTTATCCCTGAATATAACAAAGTAGATAACGGATAATAAATCATTGGCTTATCGAAAATAGGCATCATTTGCTTACTCAGGGCCAGAGTAAGAGGGTGTAATCTTGTGCCAGAACCTCCAGCTAATATTATTCCTTTCATATTATTTTCTTTTTACTTTAAGTTGTTTTAAATCTATATCTTCTTCCTCATCAAATATATCAATTAATGGTTCTTTAAAAGATTTAGTAGTAATTAATTGTTCTAACGTTAAAAGTAATGCTGGTAAAAGTAATAAATTTGATAGCATTGCAAAGAACAAGGTAATAGAAACTAACACACCTAAAGCTTGCGTACCTCCAAAATCAGATGCAACAAATACAAAAAATCCGAAAAATAAAACTACTGAAGTATAAATCATACTTACTCCCGTTTCTTTTAATGCGTTAAATACTGATTTCTTTATATTCCAATTACTTGCAACTAATTCTTGTCGATATTTTGCTAAGAAATGAATGGTATCATCAACAGAAATACCAAATGCAATACTAAACACTAAAATAGTTGATGGCTTTATTGGAATAGAAAAATATCCCATAATTGCAGCTGTAAGTAATAGAGGAATTAGGTTTGGAATTAAGGAAACAATTACCATTCTGGAAGAACGGAACATCCAAGCCATAAAAATAGAAATCAGTAAAATTACTAGTAGTAAACTATACGCTAAGTTCCCTACCAGATATTTTGTCCCCTCCAAGAATACTCTACTACTTCCTGTAATTACTACATCAAATTCTTCCGGTGGAAAGATAGAGTTAATCTTAGGTCCTAAATCACTTAAAATGGCATCCATTTCTGGTGTAGCAAGATCATTCATTCGTAATGAAATTCTTGCCTTAGAATTTATCTCATCTGTCAGAATTATATCTAAACTATTTATCTCTTCAGATTTATCTAACATAGATCGTAACCTTGGTAAGAGTATTTTTTGAGGTAGAGTAAAATACTTTTCTCCATCATCTTTATATGCTTGATTTGCGTACTTTACAAATTCAATATATGAAACTGATGGAGAAAACTCTTCATAGGTATTCAACTCGTCTTGTATCTTTTGTATGTTGGACATAAATGATGCATTATAAATACCATTTGTATCTTTCGAATCTATAATAATTTCTAGTGGCATTACCCCTCCAAAATTATCTTCAAAGAACTTAAAATCATTATATACTTCTCCATTTCTAGATAAATCATCTGTAACATTTCCGGTAGTTTGTACCATAGACAATCCAAAAAGACCAAGGATTGTTAATATCGCTGAAAAGATATAAATCACATTCCTTTTGTTTTTTATCCAATTCGAAAACATCTCAACAACATATCGTACCCACCTCTTATCAAGGTGTCTTGTGTGTCTGAGTTTAGGCTCTGGAAAGAATGAAAACCAAATAGGAATTAACAATAAAGAAATAATAAAGATGAAAATAATACTAATAGCAGCTACTAGACCAAACTCTTGAAGTGTTTCGCTTTTTGTCAGTGTAAACGCCGCAAATCCTGAAGCAGTAGTTAAATTTGTAAGTAATGTAATGTTTCCTATTTTACTTATCATCACATGTAAAGACTGATCTTTATTTTTGTTTTTCGTAAACTCTATATGGTATTTATTTATCAGAAATATACAATTCGGAATACCAATTACAATAATAACTGGTGGTACAAGTGCTGATAAAAGATTTATGTCATAATTTAGAATTCCCATTATACCAAAAGAGAAAATAACGCCTACTAATACAACAACAATAGAAATAAAAGTAGCCTTAAAAGATCTGAAAAACAATAACAGAATAAAAGAGGTTATCAAAAGAGTATAAATTATAAATAAGGATATCTCATCCTTAATTTTTATAGATTCTTTCGTTCTAATATACGGAAGTCCCGAATACTTTACATCAATATTATTTAACTTAGAACTATATATATCTCCGTATACAATAATTCTATCAATTACATTTTTTCTTTGAGGAGACGCTAATACTTTTTTATTAATGTCTACCAACATAATACCTGAGTTAGCGTCTTTATTGTAAAACTTTCCCTTATATATCTTCTGATCTTTCAGTAACTCAACTGCATTCTCCACCTCACTTTCAGTCATATCTGAATGGTACCAACTATTATAAATAAATTTTTGTTTTATGGAATCAGTTGCAAGTATTGGTAATTGTGTGATATTTATTACGCGGTCTATGCCTACAATAGACTCTATGTCTTCTCCAAAACTGTTCCAAGCCTTTAAATGATCCTTATCAAAAAAATCTACATCCTGAACAGCAATCACTATTGTATTCATACTTTCCCCAAATTCGGATTTAAAATCTTCATAATCAATATATGTTTGATCATCCGAAGGGAGGATTTTCGCAACCTCATAAGATAGTTTTACATCTTTTGCAAATTGTAACATTAAAGTAACAATTCCTATAAATAGAATGAGTATAAGAAATCTACCTTTTAAAATTATGTCGGATATTTTTGGCATTTTGTGGTATAGTGAATGAAAGGGAATATGAAAATCCTCATTCTTTAATATTCAGGAGAGTCCTAAATAGTCATTACATCTTTTTCTTTATCATTAAAATGTTTCTCTATAACTACAATAAATTTATCTGTTAAATCTTGCACGCTAGTTTCAGCATCTCTTGCCATATCTTCAGATAAACCATCTTTAGCTAATTTTTTGACTTCTTCATTAGATCTTTGTCTAGCATTTCTAATACTAACCTTACAATTTTCTGTTTCCAATTTCACCTGTTTTACTAATTCTTTACGTCTTTCCTCAGTAAGTGCAGGAACGTTTATAATAATTAGATCTCCATTATTCATTGGATTTAATCCTAAGTTTGCTTCTACAATTGCTTTCTCAATATCTCCGATTATACTTTTATCAAATGGTTGTATAGAAATAGTTTGAGAATCTGGAGTATTTATATTTGCCATCTGAGCAAGTGGAGTTATTGCTCCATAATAATCAACTTTTACAGCTGATAACATTTGAGGGGAAGCTTTTCCGGCTCTAATTTTTGAAAGAACACTCTCTAATCGAGAAATAGATTCTTTCATTTGCTCTTCAGCAAGATCTAAAATTAATTCAATCTCTTCATTCATAATATTAAAATTTTACAAGTGTTCCAATATTTTCACCATTACAAATCTTTTGCAGATTTCCTTCTGTGTTCATATTAAATACTTTTATGGGTAAATTGTTTTCTTTACATAATGTGAAGGCTGTTAAATCCATCACATTTAACTCTTTCTGAAACACCTCATCAAAAGTGATAGTTTCATACATAGTAGCAGTAGAATCTTTTTCTGGATCAGCAGTAAAAATTCCATTTACTCTAGTTCCTTTCAGTATTACATCCGCCTCAATTTCGATAGCTCTAAGTGTAGCAGCTGTATCTGTAGTAAAATACGGATTTCCTGTACCCCCTCCAAAAATTACAACTCTACCTTTATATAAATGGCGAGTCGCTTTTCTTCTAATAAAAGGTTCGGCAACTTGTTCCATTCTAATTGCAGTTAAAAGCCTTGTTTGCACCTCTAAAGATTCTAACGCTGATTGAAGAGCCATACCGTTTATTATTGTTGCTAACATACCCATATAGTCTCCCTGTACCCTGTCAAAACCAGCTCCCTCCGATTGTATTCCTCTATAAATATTTCCTCCACCAATCACAACTGCAACCTGGATTCCTTGATCTACAATTTGCTTTATTTCTTTTGCATAATCAGAAAGTCTATCGGAGTCAATACCATAATTCTGATCTCCCATCAACGCTTCTCCACTTAGTTTAAGAAGTATTCTATTATATTTCATAAGGTGATAAAAAAGTTGCCCAAATATAAGTAATTCTAAAAAAATGTAGAAATATTTTCAAAATAAAAAAACCACCTTAAAAGAGTGGTTTTTAAATGTCTATATTTATCTAAGAGTTTACCCTAAAGATACTCTTTTAAAACTACTTACATTAACATCTCCATAGCTGCTAATGTAATCAGCAACACTTTTACTTTCATCCTTAATAAAGTTCTGATCTAACAAACATTGCTCCTGATCTAAGGTAGTGTTGTCAGAAATAAATCTATCCATTTTTCCTGGAACAATCTTATCCCAAATCTGTTCGGGCTTTCCTTCTGATTTTAACTGATCTTCAATTTCAGATTTCGCTTCTGACATTACTTCATCTGTAAGTTGTGACATTGAAATATACTTAGGAACATTTTTTAATGTTTTCCCTAGTCTTCCTAATTCTATGTTATCTTTTTCAATTACAGCTATTCTTGCTTCAGTTTCATTAGCAACAAATTCATCATCAAAATCTTTATAGGATAAAGTTGTAGCTCCCATTGACGCTACTTGCATTGCTAAATCTTTAGCTAAAACATCCGTATTGTCAACTGAGTTATTAAGACCTACTAAAACAGCAATTTTAACTCCATGGGTATAAGAACCTACATAATTTGCCTCCACTCTTTCGAAAGATGAAATATCTAATTTTTCACCAATAACCCCTGTTTGTTCAATTAATTTATCTGCTACAGTAATACCCCCAAAATCAGATGACATAAATGAATCTTTATTAGTGTGATTTAAAGCAATATCTGCAAACTGACCAGCTAAATTTTTAAAAGAATCATTTTTAGCTACAAAGTCTGTTTCACATGCTAAAACAATTGCAATACCAGCAGTACTGTCTGAATTAATTCTTGTAATAGCTACTCCTTCTGAGGCGTTTCTATCTGCTCTTTTAGCCGCAACTTTCTGCCCTTTCTTTCTAAGTACATCAATAGCTGCATCAAAATCTCCATTAGCTTCTACCAATGCTAATTTACAATCCATCATTCCTGCGCCCGTTTGTTTTCTTAATGTAGCTACATCAGCTGCTTTAATATCTGCCATTTTCGTCTTTATTATTCTGTTTTTGCTTCTTTTTTCTTTTCAACAACTTTTTCCTCAACAGCTTTCTTTTCTGCTTTTTGCTTTGCTTTCTCAGCTATCGCTTGATCTCTATCAGCTAATCCTTCTTTTACAGCATCAGTTACCGTTTCCATAATTTTTCTAATTGATTTTGAAGAATCATCATTTGAAGGAATTGGGTAAGTAATTAGATTAGGATTTGAATTAGTATCTACCATAGCAATAGTAGGAATACCAAGTTTCCCAGATTCAGCCACAGCAATATGTTCTTTATTAATATCTACAATGAAGATTGCTGATGGCATTCTATTCATTTTTGCAATACTCCCTAAATTTCTTTCTAACTTTTCTCTAGTTCTAGAAATTTGCAATCTTTCTCTTTTAGATAAAGTGTCTAAAGTTCCATCAACTCCCATTTTATCAATCGTTTCCATTTTTTTGATGGATTTTCTGATGGTAGCAAAATTAGTTAACAAACCTCCAGGCCATCTTTCAGTTATATAAGGCATGTTAACCGATTTTGCATATTCAGCAACAATATTTTTAGCTTGTTTTTTGGTAGCAACGAATAATATGTTTCTCCCAGATTTTACAATTTGTTTCATTGCAGCAGCAGCTTCATCAAGCATGCTAACCGTTTTGTTTAAATCAATAATATAGATTCCATTTCTCTCCATGAATACGTAAGGAGTCATTCCTGGATTCCATTTCTTTTTGAGGTGACCAAAATGCACACCTGCTTCTAATAATTCTTTGAAGTTTGTTCTTGACATGTTTACTTTCTTTTTTGGTTTAATCAACTAATTGGTAGAAGTTGTTTTTACTTGTCCTATTAGTTTAGATGCTAAACATTGATTAATAATATAATTTTATCTTTTAACCCACTGGAATTTCTTCCTTGCTTTCTTCTGTCCTGGTTTCTTTCTTTCCACCACTCTTGGATCTCGTGTAAGTAATCCTTCTGCCTTTAATGATGGTCTATTTTCAATATCAATTTCGCAAAGAGAACGAGCAATAGCTAATTTGATAGCGTCTGCTTGTCCGTTAATTCCTCCTCCATTTACACTTACTTTAATATCGAACTTCCCTTCTTGTTCAACAACTTTAAATGGTTGATTTAATTTATATTGAAGTGTTTCTAACGGAAAATATTCTTTATAATCTTTCCCATTTATAACAATATTACCCTTACCTTTTGTTACATAAATTCTTGCAACAGACGCTTTTCTTCTTCCTATAGTATGAACTGTTTCCATATTACTTAAAATCGTTTAAGTTAATTAATGTTGGTTTCTGAGCCTCTTGATCGTGATCAGTGCCTGTGTAAATATAAAGGTTTTTAAGAATAGATGCTCCTAATTTGTTTTTAGGAAGCATACCTCTAACTGCATGTTTCACTAAAGATGTACCATCTTTTTCTAACATTTGAATTGGAGTAATTCTTTTTTGACCACCGGGGTAACCGGTATGGCTAAAGATTTCTCTGTTTTCCATTTTTTTCCCTGTCATGATTGCTTTATCAGCATTAATAACAATTACATAATCACCACAATCTGCATGAGGAGTAAAATTTGTTTTGTGTTTTCCTCTTAAAATCATAGCGATTTTGGAAGACATCCTACCTAAAATTTGATTCTCAGCATCTACGATAAACCACTCTTTGTTGGCTGTTTCTTTATTAGATGATAATGTTTTATAACTTAATGTATCCACAATATTTATTTTTTATCCTATTAAAAAGGTCTGCAAAAATACATTTATTTTTTTTCCTGCCTCAAAATTTTAACAATTTATCTTAATTAATTACTTTCATCTGTTTTCCTATCTTAGTAAAGGCATGTATTGCTTTATCTAAATCTGCTTTAGAATGTGCTGCGGAAATCTGAACTCTGATTCTAGCTTTCTCTTTTGGCACAACAGGAAAGAAAAATCCAATAACGTATATTCCTTCATGTAATAGTTGATTAGACATTTCTTGTGATAGTTTTGCATCATACAACATAACTGGAACAATAGGATGTACTCCTTCTTTTATATCAAAACCTGCAGATGTCATTTTTTCTCTGAAATACTGAGTATTTTTCTCTAATGCATCTCTCAAATGAGTAGAGTCCGAAAGTAAATCAATTACTTTAGAAGCCGCTCCAACAATAGAAGGAGCTAAAGAATTGGAAAATAAATACGGTCGAGATCTCTGACGAAGCATGTCAATAATTTCTTTTCTACCAGAAGTAAAACCTCCCATTGCACCACCAAGTGCTTTCCCTAAAGTAGAAGTAATAATATCTACTCTTCCCATAACTCCACAATATTCGTGGGTTCCTCTTCCTGTTTTTCCAATAAATCCTGTAGAATGAGAATCATCCACCATCACAAGTGCATCATATTTTTCGGCTAAATCACAGATTTTATCCAATTGTGCCAAATAACCATCCATAGAGAAAACTCCATCGGTTACAATAACTCTATTTCTTTGCTCTTGTGAAAGCTTCAATTGATCTTCCAAACTTTCCATATCATTATTTTTATAACGGTATCTTTTTGCCTTACATAATCTGACACCATCAATAATAGAAGCATGATTCAATTCATCAGAAATAATTGCATCGTCTGCAGAAAAGAGAGGTTCAAAAACGCCCCCGTTCGCATCAAAAGCTGCTGCATATAAAATAGTCTCTTCTGTACCTAAAAAGGCAGATAATTTTTCCTCTAAAATTTTATGAATATCCTGCGTACCACAAATAAATCGAACGGAAGACATACCATAACCATGTGTATCCAAAGTATCTTTTGCAGCCTGAATCACTTCTGGATGAGAAGACAAACCTAAATAGTTGTTTGCACAAAAATTTAACACCTCCTCTCCTGTACTCACTTTAATAAGTGCATCTTGAGGATTTGTAATTACTCTTTCGTCTTTATACAGACCTTCTTCTTTTATTTTTTGAAGCTCCTCTTGTAATTGAGATTGTAATTTTCCGTACATAGTTTTATTTTATTTGGAAAAACAAAAGTAAGCAATTAAAAAAGGAGGCAAAAGCCTCCTCTTATAATAATATATGTAAAAAACATTAAACCAATCCTTGATCTAACATTGCATCAGCAACTTTTACAAATCCTGCAATATTAGCTCCTTTTACATAATCAACATAATCTCCATCTCTACCATATTCAATACATGAAGAGTGAATATCTTGCATAATTTGTTTCAGCTTAATATCTACCTCTTCTCTAGTCCAATTCATTCTAAGTGAGTTCTGACTCATCTCCAAGCCTGAAGTAGCTACTCCACCAGCATTAGATGCTTTACCTGGAGCAAATAAGATTTTTGCATTTTTGAATACCTCAACTGCCTCAGGAGTTGTTGGCATATTAGCCCCCTCAGAAACTAACATACATCCATTAGCTACCAATCTTTTTGCTTCTGCTTCATTCAGCTCATTTTGTGTTGCACAAGGCAGAGCAATATCACAATTTACTGCCCATGGTCGTCTTCCTTCATGGAATTTACATCCATATTTTTCAGCATATTCTCTAATTCTTCCTCTTCTTACGTTTTTAAGTTCCATTACAAATGCCAATTTCTCAGAGTCAATTCCGTCAGCATCATAAATATATCCTGAAGAATCAGAAAGAGTAACCACCTTAGCTCCTAATTCAGTTGCTTTTTCACAAGCGTATTGTGCTACATTACCTGAACCCGAAATAGAAACTATTTTTGCATTAAAGGAATCACCTTTTGCTTCTAACATGTTTTGTGCAAAATATACATTACCATATCCCGTAGCCTCTGGTCTAATTAAAGAACCTCCCCAACTCATTCCTTTACCCGTTAAAACACCAGTAAATTCATTGCGAATTCTTTTGTACTGACCAAACATATAACCAATCTCTCTTCCACCAACTCCTATATCCCCTGCAGGAACATCTGTATTTGGACCTATATGTTTACATAATTCCGTCATAAAAGACTGACAGAATTTCATCACTTCATTATCAGAATTACCTTTTGGATTAAAATCTGAACCTCCTTTGCCTCCTCCCATTGGGAGTGTAGTTAATGAGTTTTTAAATACTTGC
>TARA_Y100000385_G_scaffold104571_1_pt1 | contig 10609 bp, 9 predicted proteins | sample TARA_Y100000385 | Tara Oceans TARA_Y100000385 (sample SAMEA2620980) | marine metagenome | biome: marine biome (ENVO:00000447); feature: surface water layer (ENVO:00002042); material: "saline water (ENVO:00002010), including plankton (ENVO:xxxxxxxx)" | depth 5 m
GTAAAACTCTCTGAGTTTGGTCTAAAAAATGCGCCGTGGACAATAGAAAGTAATCGCGGAGTAGTTCTGGATACAATTGAAATTTTTGGAATAGAGCGCTGCATGTGGGCTTCTAACTTTCCCGTAGCGGGTTTAAAAATATCCTATAAAGACCAGTTGGATGGGATGCTAGAGATCATGAGGGAGTTACGATCCTCCGATCTTCAGAAAATATTTAGTGAAAACGCCATCCGCTTCTATAAAATTTCCCTTCCGCAACAAAATCCAGTTTCGTGATTTACCCAGTATCTTGTATTTGTCGTTAATGAATGAAGATCTTTAAGACTAATATGTAACGGACAATTTTTCCAATTGAAACCAATACAATAAATTTAAAGAAACTTACTCTTAGTACCCCCGCCAGAAACGTTAATGGATCACCCACAAATGGAACCCAAGAGAATATCAGACTCCATATTCCAAACTTTTTAAACCAATTCGATGCCAAGATGAAAGCGCGTTCGCTAAGCGGGAACCAAGATTTGCTTCTTAAACTAGAGAAAAACCGGCCTAAAATCCAGTTAATGATAGATCCTAAAATATTACCAAGAGACGCCGCTATCAATAATAATAAGATATCTGAGTCACCAGCCAAAGCCATCTTCAACAATAAAACCTCAGAGGCCGTTGGAAATAATGTAGCTGAAACGAAAGCAGCAGAAAAAATGCTCAAATAATCCAAAGGTACGTCCAGTTAATATGCTGCGGCTGAAAAATAATGAGTGTTGATGCTGGTTACCTTTTGTATGCCTTTATAAAACACAACTGGTCATTGTGGCCTATGAATAAAAAGTATACGTTATACTAGGGTTTTCTCTTCAAACAGACAATACTTCGGGTTAGTGTTACTTTTGATATTTTTAATGAGAGCTATGGAGAGGGTTTATGAATCCCAATCTTAAACAACACAGAATTGATTTGGCATGCGCTCTGCGATGGGCAGCGAGATTAAACCTTCATGAAGGAGTTGATAATCACTTTTCTTTAGCGGTACCCGACGACGATGGAGTTATGCGTGGCAATCGGTTTTTGATAAATCCATATGGTTGGCACTGGTCTGAAGTGACTGCGTCCTCACTAGTTTTATGTAATGATAAAGGTGATGTGTTAGAAGGAGATAACGAGGTAGAGGACACTGCATTTTTCATTCACAGTAGGATCCATATAGGAGCTCCGCATGCTATCTGTGTATTACATACACACATGCCGTATGCCACCTCAATCACCCTAGTAGAGGAGGGCAGACTCGAGATGATAGAACAAAATGCCTTACTATTTGATGAGCGAATTTCATACGATGATGAGTATGAAGGGCTTGCATTGGCAACAGAAGAAGGTGATCGATTAGCAAGAAAAATAGGGAATAAATCAATCTTATTTATGGCCAGCCATGGTATTGTTGTTGCAGGAACAACAGTAGCCGACGCCTTTAATGATCTCTATTACCTAGAACGTGCAGCAATGTTTCAGGTGTTGGCAAAATCCCAAGGTAAGAACCTTAGAACAATATCTGATCGTGTAAGAAAAGAAACCAGAAAACAGTTTATAACAGAAGCACCTAAGTTAGCAGACAGACATTTTTCTGCGTTAAGACGAATTCTAGATAATACCGAACCAAACTACAGACACTAATTCGAGTAATTTTCAACCCTATATTGCAAGAGCTTGTTCTAAATCAGCGGTGAGGTCGTCAACATTTTCAAGTCCGATAGAAAATTGGAAAAACCCATCGGCAGCACCTAAATGCGATCTAATCTCGCTTGGAACCGAACTATATGTTTTTGATGCCGGATGAAACATTGTACTTTTTGATCCACCAAAAGTTTCAGAAACAGAAAATAAATTTAACTTCTCTTGAAAAGTCATAGCTGCATCAATACCACCGGATAGAACCATCGAGAGCACACCGCCAAAACCATGTAAATTCTCCGAAGCATAACTAAATTGCAAATGGCTCTTCAAACCTAGGTAATGTACTGTCGAAATCCGACGATTTGAAAGCAAGAAATTCGCGATATACTTTGTGTTCACGCAGTGTTGCATTATTCGTTTTTCTAAACTTTCGAGTGCTTTGGTTATTACAGTTTGTTCCGCGGCAGATAAACTAGTGCCTAGGGTATTTCTGAGAAACTGTAATTTTTCTTTTATAAATTCCTGGCTCCCCGATACAACCGCACAACCGCCATTAGTTTCCAAGGAACCGCTTAGGTATCCTTTAGCATCATACGCTACAACATCAAACCCAACTTGAATAGGGCTCAAAAGATATGGGGTCGCCAATGTGTTATCACACACACTAATTATTTCATGGGTTTTTGCAAAATCTATTATCGTTTTAAAATCCGGAATATTAAGAGCCGGCCAGATTATACTTTCCACCCAAATCAAACGCGTGTTTTCTTGTAAAGCTGCCTCTAACGTTTCTTTCTTAAAATCTTTAACATAGCTGAATGTAAGCGCGGATGTCCTTCGCCGTACACTCTCAAAAATTTGATAGGTGTTATGGTTCAGGTTATCTGACGCTATCACATGCGCTCCTGATTCCACTAAATCTAAGATCGTTGCAAAGGCCGCTTTCCCAGAACAAAAGCTATATCCATCCCCCCCCGATTCAAGACCCGATACAGCCTTACCTAGTATGTCTAAGGTGCGTTCCATCAATAATTTCTTTTACTCAAACACTGCTCACTTTCAGATACTCTATCCACGTTTACCTTTTGTCAGCTGGTTAGAAATCAACGCAACATAACTTCTATTAAATGTGGTCCTGGTAGAGCTATCGCACGTCCTAACTGATCATTGAACTCTTCAGTATCCGTTGCTCTTGTGGCTTGGACCCCCATCCCTTTTGCTAAAGAACCCCAATCTATATCTGGCCGTCCAATTTCTAACATATCAAGGGCTTTTCGGCCTGGATTACGGGCACCAACATTCGCTAACTCACCTTTTAATATAGAATATGAACCATTATTAAAAATAATATTAATAACATCACATCCCTCTCGTGCCTGGGTCCATAGCGCTTGCAACGTATACATTCCAGAACCATCACCCTCGGTACATATCACTTTTCGGTCTGGGCACGCCAAAGCCGCACCTGTTGCATATGGTAACCCCAAACCAATTGATCCGCCGGTCAACGACATCCAGTCATGCGGCTTCGCCCCCTGTGTGAATGGCATAAATCCTCTGCCAGTAGTAACTGATTCATCTGCTATAATGGCATTTTCAGGCATAAGATTGCCAATTGCGGATGCTATAGTCTCTGGGGTCAAATTACCTTTCATTAATTGAGGGCGACTAAGTTCCTGTAATTTTGGTTTAACATTATGTGCATCCAGTTCGTCAACTAAGGCCTCAATTACTGCTAAGTGATCATCATCAATACTTGCTAATTCATGTACAGTACAATTATCAGGTATCAAGACGCTTGGTTTATTTGGATAAGCAAAAAAAGCAACTGGTGTTTTTGTTCCAAGTAAAACAATGTCCTTGACAGACTCCAACTGTTTTAGCGCTACATCAACTGGGTATTGTATACGCTCTATGGCTACTCGCCCTGCTCCCCTTTGCCAACGTCCATTTGCTGTCATACAGGATAAACGACATCCCGTCTTAGCTTGTATTTTTCCAAGAAGTTCTAGGGTATCTTGGCGTAACGCTCTTCCAGTCATATGTATTAAAGTCTCCCCGCCTGAACTTAACGCAGCAGCGACATTTCGAATAACATCCCCAGAAACCTTTGGCCTGTCTGGTACTTTTATCTGGCTTACCTCCGATATGGCTTCATCCCACGCCGTGTTTGCAGGGAGAATTAATGTCGCAATTTGGCCAGCCCCAGTTCTGGCAGCAGCAACTGCATTTGCGCCATCAAATGCTACATCCTTTGATGATTGAGAAGTCTTAACCCATGCAGATACAGGGGCTGCTATTCCCTCGATATCAGCTGTCAACGGTGCATCATATTCAATATGATAAGTCGCATGCTCACCAACTATATTCACGATAGGTGTATTTGCTTTTTTCGCATTATGTAAATTAGCAAGACCATTGCCAAGTCCAGGCCCAAGATGCAGTAGAGTAGATGCAGGCTTATCAGCCATTCTACCGTACCCATCCGCCATACCCGTAACTACTCCCTCGAAGAGACCAAGCACGCAACGCATACCATCAACGTAATCTAAAGCAGCAACAAAGTGCATCTCCGAGGTACCTGGGTTTGTAAAACAAATTTCCACACCCGATTTAACTAAAGTACGAACTAATGATTCTGCGCCGTTCATTGAGACTGCCTTTATTCTGTTTGAAATTGATAATCAAAGGTACCAGACTTAATGAGCTTAAAGCAAATCGATTATTTGAAGTAGCAACGCCTTAAAATGACATAAAATATGCGTGTCTAATTGAGAAATTTTATATACTTTAACAATTACCAAGACCTACTAATTTTAAAGTCACTTGCGGTCAAGAGAGACCAAGTTTAGAAGGAAATTCATCTTATGACCGACGTTTCAATAATTGATGCGCATCACCATTTCTGGGATCTTTCTCTTAAAAAACATCCTTGGTTAGATGGGCGGCATAAGATCACTAATTTTCGCTATGGAGATTATTCAAAGATTTGTAAAAATTATCTTTTAGATGATTACCAGAATGACTGGGCTAGCCACAAGATCATAAAGAGCGTCTATGTCGAAACAGAATGGGACCCAACCGATCCTCTAGGAGAATCAAACTGGGTACAAAACCACTATGAAACATTTGGTTTTCCAAATGCATTTGTGGGTCAGGTTTGGTTCGAAGATGAGAATGTAGAAAATATTTTATCGTCCCATAAGTCCTTCCCAATCACTAGGTCAGTTCGTCAGAAACCTCAATCCACTTTATCTTTCGAGGAATTTAAACCCAATCTTCCTGGATCTATGGGAGATCCCAAGTTTAGAGCTGGATACAAACATCTCTTAAAGCATCGGCTCCATTATGATCTGCAAACACCGTGGTGGCATCTTGGTGAAGCCGCACTATTGGCGCGTGATTTCCCCGATACAGTCATCATACTTAATCATACAGGCCTACCCTCTGATCGGAGTAAACTAGGCATAGATAGATGGCGTTCAGCTATCCAAGAGTTTGCGCTTCAACCTAACACAGCAGTTAAATTATCTGGTATAGGGATAGCAAATGAACCTTGGAATGTTGAAGAGAATGAATTGATAATTAAAGACACTATTATGGCGTTTGGTCCAGACCGCTGTATGTTTGGATCTAATTTTCCCGTAGACGGGCTCTGTAACAGTTTTGATACTATTTTTCAAAACTTTAAGAAGATAACGTCTAATTTTTCGAAGGAAGACCAATCTGCCCTTTTCCATGATAATGCAGAAAAATACTACCACCCATTATTATAAATTCATTTTATTGTTAAGGTTACTAAAAGAGAAGAAATATATATTTTGGGTAAAGTAATTTTTAAAATTGATTAGAAGGAAGACTTTCAAGTCAGAAGAGTGTATCTAATGTCGAGATAACAAAACCTTCTCCTCTGGAAGCAAAGACTATACTTATGGCAGTTAAGCCCAAAAAAAATGGTACGCCTAAACTACTAGAGTTAGTTCTGGAGTTTCCATATAGAAAGTTATTCGGACGCACCGGGAAAATCATAATTGCGAGTTCTATCGTCATCTTTCTAATCACAAATTTTTTTTTGGGGATAGATACAGTGAGGTTAGACCCCAAAACATGTAAATTATCTCATTGGGATATTCCCTATCTAATGTTTCATAAGAAACAAATCTTGAGAAACAGCTCCATCTCATTCCAAAAATCAATGCGCGAAAATCAGATTACACTCAGGCACATAAACGATGGCATAAATCCGTTCAAGTCAAAAAAGGATGGTAATGTGACAAGAGCACGTAAAATCAATAGAGATAAGTTTATGTGGAAATCAATGGGAAGGCGTCTTGTCAGAGAAAATCAAGAAATTATTAAATGCCTCGGAAAATTACCAAGATATAAGTTCTAAGGTGCACCTTCTATCTAAATAAATTTTCTTTATCGAGATTTTTATAGATATCGGCAACATATTCTGCGTATCCATTATAAAGGCGTGTTGGAACCCTTGGCCCAGCAAGGGTTCTTTCTGTAGACTGACTCCACCGAGGATGGCTTACCTCCGGATTTACATTAGCCCAGAACCCATACTCTTTCGGTTGAATACGTTCCCAAAACGATACAGGCCGTTTATCGGTTAGACTAAGTCTTACAATTGACTTTATCGATTTGAAACCATATTTCCAAGGCACAGCAAGCCTAAGAGGGGCTCCCATTTGATTTGGTATAGGTTTGCCATAAACGCCAGTCACCATTAAGGATAGTTCATTTTGAGCTTCTTCAATAGTTAAACCTTCGGTATAGGGCCAAGGATACCAATGCTGCTTCTGACCTGGCATTTTTTCAGGGTCCATAACCGTTTCCATGACAACGAATTTGGCACTTGATAATGGTTTTGCTAAAGCAATTAAGCTTGCCAAAGGAAACCCTGTCCAGGGAACGACCATTGACCATGCTTCAACGCATCTGTGTCTATAGACCCTCTCCTCCAATGGCATCTTATGGACAAGTGCATCAAAATCTAAGACCTGCTTTTTTTCAACTAGACCATCAATTGCTAAAGTCCATGGTCTGGTTTCGAGTGCCTCAGCGGCTCTGTAGATACTTTTATGCGATCCAAACTCATAGAAATTGTTGTAAGTGGTAGCATCATATTCATCACTCATCGCTCGCTCTACTGTATAGGATCTATTGCGACTCGCCGGGTAGAGAGAGGTATTTGGATCAGCACTTGGAATTATCTTAGCTGCTTTAACCGGAGCAGCCATCATTGAGAAACCAGGGGCTAAAACCGCTCCGGCGGCGATAGATTTGATAAAGTTACGACGATTTAAGAACAGTTTCTCGTCCGTAACTTTGTTTTGGTTTATTTCCCAGCCCCTACTGCGCTTCAATAACATAATGGCCCCTGTAAAATTAAAATAGTTATTAATATCAAAACTTAAATCAAAACGCTATTAGGCTCGCCTCGCTCACCCCAGCGTATATATATTGTGGAATAATGGTTATATGAACATATCATTCGGTTAAATCCAACGCTAATTCTGTAGTCTCCTTATCTGTCTTAAGAACAAAGATTGTCTCACTCCTTGTAACCCCGGGGAAAGCCTTAATTTTACTAGAGATTAGTTCCTCCAGTTGTATATTATCACGTGCCCTTACTTTTAAAAGGTAAGACCAGTCTCCAGTAATACGATGACATTCCATGACCTCAGGGATACTTTGCACAGCTATTCCAAAATCTTTATTTGTCTCCATCCAATCTATTAATACTGAGATGTATGCTAGAGTACTAAGGTCTACTGCCGATGGATCTATTTGAACCACTGTATTTTTTATTATACCAGCAGTACTTAATGCTCGTATACGATCGCTTACGGTCGAGGTAGGCAAACGGATCTTCAAGCCAATATTTTTATGCGTCATCCGTGCATTTTGTTGTAGAAGTTTTATAATCTTTTTATCGTTAGTGTCCATATCGGCGAATTTTCAATCATTGACAGTTTTTTTGACAGAACCTTATGCATAAAACAGCACGCCACCCATAAGTATAAAAAAAAATACTACTATCGTTGTCGGCGGCAATGTTGACACACTAACCTTTTAATAATAACTCAAATGAGATATGACTCAAAGTTTCAAACAGATAATTTCACGTTGGGCTCCCGCGATACTCCTTACTGAAACTACGAGTAGTATATGGGTCTCCCCAGACGGAGAAATTGAAAGAATCCCTCATGATCGAACACTAAGTAAGATTGAAGAACACCCCCCTTTGGTTTGCCATTTGCAAGCCACGGCGTTTCGTCTTAGTTGCAAACAATTTTTATGTTTCGATATACTAGAGCTATACGCTTTTGTAAGACCAGCTGATTTCTGCATCCCAACTCCAACTGGGCTAGCAGATGCCATGGGTTTACAAAGCCCAAATAATGAAGTTGATGCAGCATTAATTTTATTAGATGCGGCGGTAGAATTACTTAAAGAGCTTGCCGAGTTTTCTAATAAAGAAAAACTAATCCCAATTGCTGAAGTAATGCGACGCGGTGGTTGGTTATGGGCCCCTTTAATCTTTGATGCGTTAGGACTAAAACGAGATACTACATCCCCTGTAAAATCAAATGCTCTCAATGTTTGGGAGGATTTATTAGAATGGTCAGAGTATGCTCCCGAGCCCTCGGATTTAAATAAACTTATAACAGAAGGAGAGTCTATTAATAGATTAACTGAGATGTTGCCTGAATCGTCGGAAGTCAGACGCGGTCAGATAGAGTACACGTCTCAGATTTTGGCAGCTTTTGGATCTCGTAACGAAAAAGATGGTCCCCGTGTTGTTCTAGCAAATGCCGGAACAGGAATTGGGAAGACATTGGGCTATTTAGCACCATCAACAATCTGGGCCGAAAAAAATAATACGCCAGTTTGGGTTTCAACCTTCACTCGCAATTTACAACACCAAATAGCTAATGAGTTAAACAGTCTTTATCCAGACCCAATTCGCAAATCAAAAAAAATCACTATTCGGAAAGGAAGAGAAAATTACCTTTGCTTACTTAACCTGGAAGAAGCCTCCCGCCAATTACTCTCAACACCTCAGAACGGTGTTGCATTGGGTTTAATGGCCAGGTGGATATCCAGAACCCAAGACGGAGATATGACAGGTGGGGATTTCCCTTCTTGGCTTTCCGATTTACTTGGTCGAGGCAGAACCGTTGGTCTGGCAGACAGAAGAGGTGAATGCATCTATTCAGCCTGCGCTCATTATCATAAATGCTTTGTCGAAAAATCTATCCGAAACTCTAGGCGCGCTGACATCGTGATTGCTAATCATGCATTGGTAATGGTTCAGTCGTCTAGAACAGAAGAAGAGGATCCCTACCAACCGACTAGATTTATTTTTGATGAGGGTCACCATCTATTTGAAGCCGCCGATGCCGCTTTTTCGATATATTTGAGTGGCGCAGAAACCTTTGAACTTCGCCGTTGGTTATTAGGTGCAGAGAATAAAACCATGGGACGAGGTAAAGGATTAAAACGAAGAGTTGTTGACCTTATTTCAGATGATCCGGATGGACTAAAAATTCTAGATAACATCCTTTTAGCAGCACAAATATTACCTCGAGAAGGATGGCTTAATCGATTAATAGACCAAAAACCGATTGGACCAGGTGAGTCTTTTTTTTCTGCGATCAAACAACAAGTAGATACCCGATCGGAGATTGCGACGAATGCTTATTCTCTAGAAACTGATGTTGAACCCGCAACCGAGACTTTAGTTGCAACTGCCACAATATTCTCTAAAGGTTTAAACAGTTTAGTCCAGCTAATTTTAGAATTCTGTAGTGTTTTAAATAGTCTGCTGAACGACAAAAAAGAAACGATAGAAACACATAATCGAATAAGGATAGAAGCAATAATAAGGTCTCTCACTCGAAGGGGATCATTAAATCTCAAGCAATGGCGATCAATGTTGGATTCGATAGGCGATACTGAGAAAACTGAGAAAACTGAGTTTATCGATTGGCTAGAAATTCAACGCCTTCAAGGTCATAATATTGACATAGGAATGAAACGTCATTGGCTTGATCCAACGACACCACTAACGAAAAATGTCTTTAACCCTGCACACGGAATAGTAATCACATCTGCAACATTGAAAGAAGAATCTATAAAACCTGAGAATCAATGGGAGATAGCAGAAAAACGCACTGGAACTATTCATTTAAAAACGCCTGCGATCCAAGTAGCTGTCAACTCGCCCTTCGATTATTCAAATCAAACCCAAGTAATTATTGTAAATGATGTAAAAAGAAATGACCTTGACCAGGTCGCAGCTGCATACCGCGAATTATTTTTTGCTGCAAATGGTGGATCGTTAGGGCTATTCACTGCAATTCAACGACTTCGCGCAGTACACGGTAGAATCTATCATCCGTTGGATAAGTTAGGCTTAAAAGTTTATTCTCAACATAGTGATGGCCTAAATTTATCTACGTTAATAGATATCTTTAGAATGGAAGAAAATTCATGTCTATTAGGCACCGACGCTGCTAGAGACGGTGTAGATATCCCCGGCAGGTCTTTAAGGTTAATCGTATTTGATAGAGTTCCATGGCCAAGACCAGCCATCTTAAATAAAGCTCGGCAAGAATTATTTGGAAGAAAAACCTATACTGATATGCTTACGAAGATAAAGCTTACCCAAGCATTTGGTCGATTAATTCGAAGTAAAACTGACAAGGGCATTTTTATATTACTTGACCCTGGAATGCCAACTCGGCTTTTAACTGCCTTCCCGAAAGAGGCAGTCATTACACGCTGCAACCTGGAAAATGCAATAAACGAAGTTAAGACGTTTCTAAATCCATAGCCATCTTTTTCACAGTTTCACTCTCCTGAGTTATTATCCGGTCGCCGCGTTAATAAGATGAGATTTTATTTTACCAATAACTCCAAA
>TARA_Y100000385_G_scaffold149308_1_pt1 | contig 10604 bp, 9 predicted proteins | sample TARA_Y100000385 | Tara Oceans TARA_Y100000385 (sample SAMEA2620980) | marine metagenome | biome: marine biome (ENVO:00000447); feature: surface water layer (ENVO:00002042); material: "saline water (ENVO:00002010), including plankton (ENVO:xxxxxxxx)" | depth 5 m
ATCAGAATGTGTGATTGGAATATTATGCTTACTTGCGAGATTTGATAAAGTACCATCTTCACCGAACTCTCCATGGAGTGCATTAAATATTAAATCGGGCTTTTTCTGAAAAATTTTAAAGATATTATCTTTGTTTAAATCAAATATCTCTACTTTATAATTATTATCTTTTAAATAACGGTATACGTTTTGACCACTTTGAATAGATACCTGACGTTCATCAGACCAGCCTCCCATCACAATCAAAATATTTTTTTTTTTAAAATTCACTTAATCTCTAGCTCTGGTTCAAGATTTATATTGTATTTTTTATATACTCTCTCTCTTATTTGATTAATAAATAAAATAATCATATCAGAATTAATGTTTGGATCATTTTCAAAAAAATTAGAGTGTTTTTTAGATAATTTAATTGGTCCTTTATAAAAACTTTCATCAATTGAGGATTTTATTAGCTTCCATGCATTGTAACCGGGTGGATTTTTAAAAATACTCCCACAACAATTTACCTTTTGAGGTTGGGATGAGTTTCTCATGTTCTCATAGTCCTTCATTAATTTCTTAATTAAATCTTGTTCTCCGTATTGGAGAATAAATTTCCCATAAAGAATAATAGTATTTTTATATTGAAACCCTTTTCTATAAGAGAAATTTAGATTTTTAATATTTTTTTCGAAAATTTCAAAATTTGATAAATCTAAATACATTACACTAATTAATTTATCTTTGATTTCTTTACCATAGCATCCCGCATTCATAAAAATATTACCCCCTATTGAACCTGGGATTGTATGAAGAAACTCATAGCCTGATATTTTATTGCGATAACAAAATTGAGCAAAGAAACTATCCATGACTCCAGCACCTACTAAAATGTGGTCATTCTTAATATGCACTTTGGCAAAATCTCCAATAAGTTTAATAGCCAAGCCATTATAACCTTTGTTATTAATCAATAAATTTGAAAAATTTCCGATAGGGATTGTAGAATCTTTATTAAATTTTTCTAAATTTTGGATTTGTAATAATTCATATTCATTTTTAATTTTAATTAATTTTTCAACATTCCCTCCAGACTTCAGCCATGATATTTTTGAGGTATCAAAATTATTTTGAATATTAATTTTTTCTTGAGTCATAATACAATTTCAATTGATTTGAAATACTTCCTGCACCAGCACATATGATAACTTTTTCTGTACGATCTTTAATGATCTCATCAAAAATATTAAATAAATCTTCATAATTATCTAAATAATGAGCATTTTGATTAAATTTAACATTTAAATCATTTACTAAATTTTTTGAGTCTTTCATATTCTTTTTGATAGTTTCACCGGCTGGATATGTTTTTAAAATATATAGATTTTTTATATTTTTTAATGAATTTAGAAATTCATCGTACAAATCATTTAATCTCGAAAATCTATGAGGCTCGATTATTAAAAAAACAGGTTTTTTTTTAAATAACTTACTTACTTCAATTAATTTTTCTATCTCAGTAGGATGATGAGCGTAATCATCAATTATTGTCGATTTACCTAACTTGCCTAATTTATTCATCCTTCTTTTTGTTCCCTTGTATTTCATAATAGAATTGTTATTTGTGTCTAGATTTAAATCATGCAAAACAGATAAAATAGCGGCAAGATTTTGAACATTATGCTCACCTAATAATGGGGAAGTGATATCTTTTTTTATTATTTGCTTTTTAAAATAAAAATTAAAAACAGATTTTGTATCATTTAAACTTTTAATTTTGTATGTGTATGTTGAATGATACTTCCCACTAAAAGTAATGATATTATTTGAAGTTGTATCAAGAGTCTTTAAATAACGATCATCAATATTAATGAATACTTTTGATTTTTTTGAAGTTTTTATTATATATTTTTTAATCTTAGACTTAAGGGCTTCGTAAGTTTTATAAAAATCAAGATGCTCCCGATCAACATTGAGATATATCAAATAATCAGGATTTAATTTGAATAAAGTACCGTCACTTTCATCAGCCTCTACAACCACATAGTTGCTATCAGTAAGATAAATATTTTGACCAAAATTGTTCATTATACCTCCTGAAATAATTGTTGGATTTAAACCACATGAAACAAGTAAATGGCCAAGCAATGATGTTGTGGAGGTTTTTCCATGAGATCCTGATATGACAATTGTAAATTTATCTTTACAGATTAGCTGTAATAATTTTGATCTATTAAAATGTGGGATCTTCTTTTTTTTAGCCTCAAATAATTCTGGATTATTTTTAATTGCAGAAGAATAAAAGATTATATCTTTATTTTTAATATTTGCGGGCTTATGGCCAATTGTAACCTTAATATTATTCTTACTAAGAATTTTGGTATTAGAGTTTTTAGCAATATCGCTTCCTGAAACATCGATATTATTTTTTTTTAAATAAATAGCTAGTGCGCTCATCCCAATACCATTAATACCAATAATATGTACCTTTTTAGTGATGAGATCTGAAAATTTCATCGAGTCAAATAACAGACCATTTTATTGAATGAAAAAGGGTTTAAGAAATTATTAAAGTAAAATGGGTTACTTGGTAACTTCTGGTTAGGTATTATTAGCTCATTGAGAGACATGTTATAATTTTTATAAAAATTAAGATTTAATTGTTGATGTTTGTCTCGTGAATGCAGGTGTGGAACAAAATAAACATTATTAGTTTCAAACAAAATATCATTTAAAGAACCCGATCCAGAACGAGATATAATCAAATCAAAATTATTAAATATTAAATTATCATCATATAAGAAAAAATTAATATTCTTGCTTAAATTTAAGTATTTAGACTTATAAATTTCAAAATGAGATTGAGGTAGTTGAACTGAAAGTTTTATTTTCTCTAAATGGTCACTGTCTAATCTTAAAAGTTCATTAATTAAAACGTTATTTAATTCTAAAGAGCCAGCGCTACCGCCCAGCAATAAAATCTTTATAGGTATTTCTTTTTTTTGAACATAGTTATTTTTGAAATCACAAAAGTAATTTCCAACGAAAATTTCTTTATCATTTATTTTACTAGAGGGAAAAGAAGTAAAAACTTTATCCGAAATAAAATAATTAAATTTATTTGCTAATCCAAAAACAATATTTTGTTCATGAATATATATTTCATTTTTTTTAAAAAAAAACACACTAAATATTTTGGACAAAAGCAAAACTGGAAAAGTTATAAAGCCTCCAAAACCTAAACAAGTAACTCTTTTATTAAAAAATAAAATAGGCAAAAGATGAATAAGACATTGAATAATGTAAGATATTTTATTGTGGGATTTTAATTGGAGCTTGTTTACTTCCTTTGATGAAATTTTATGAATAAATTTTTCACCAACTTGATTAGTAATAAATAGGATATTATTTGAGTTCTTAACTTTAGATAATTCATTAATAAATTTAATTGCAGGTAAAATATGCCCTCCAGAAGAGCCTGCAATTACAATATATTTTATTTTATTTTTCAAAAATTATCTCTTTTTGTATTTTTCCTGATTTAATATCTATTATCTGTAAAATGATATGATCATCTTTGATAATTTTTTGTTGAAAATTTTTTTCATCAAAAAGATAAATATTTTCAAAGTTTAATTCATTTAAATCGCTGCTTGATAGAGGATCGTTATCACTGTACTTGTAGAAAACTCCAAAGATTATTGCTATTATAGCTGCTACAATTAAAATACCTTGGAATACAATTAAACTTAGTAAAAGTTTTTTTTTTAACATTTATTCAATGAATAGCTCATATAATTACGACAAATATATAATCGAAATATTATATGAGGACGATCATATAGCAATATTAAATAAACCCTCAGGTTTATTAACACATAGAAAAAATTCTAATGATGTTAGCCCTAACCTTCAAGAGAGTATTCAATTAAAATTTGATATTGATGATGATGAAGAACTCAAAGAGGGGATTGTTCACCGATTAGATAAAGATACCAGTGGAATTATTATTATTACCAAAAATAAGTTAATAAAAAGCTTACTTAAGGAAAAATTTAAAATAAGAGAATTAAAAAAAAATTATATTGCTTATACATTTGGAGTACCTCAACATAGTAATATTGAAATTGATAAAAATATAGCTAGACAAAAAATCCATAGAACAAAATTTGAAACTTCAGAAATGAATGGAAAGAATGCTTTAACAAAAATATCAAATATAAAAAATTATTTTGGTTCTATTAGTAAGCTTGATTGTGAAATTATTACAGGGCGAACCCATCAAATAAGGGTACATTTAACTAGTTCGGGATTACCTATCATTGGTGATAAAAACTATATTTTTAATAAAGAACAAAAATTTCGTCTAAATAATATTCCAATTAAAGTTCGGGAATATTTATCAAATTTCCCAAGACAGGCCTTACATTCATCTAAATTAGAGTTTATTCATCCAATTTCGGAAAAATTAATTAAAATTACTTGTGAACTACCAACTGACATGAAAGATTTAGAGTCGATATTAAAATGAATGTAGAAAATAAAAATCTCTTACCCGTTATTACATCTGAAAATGATGTTTATCCATATCTTAAAAAAATAAATCAATTTCCCATCTTAACGGATGAGGAAGAAAAGAAATTAGCTATAGATTGGTTAAAAAATGGTGACACAAAAGCTGCTCAAAAACTTGTTACGAGTCACTTAAGATTGGTTGCCAAGATTGCCATGGGTTACAAAGGGTATGGTTTACCTTTATTTGATCTTATATCTGAGGGTAATTTAGGGCTTATACAAGCTATTAGAAAATTTGATCCTGACAAAGGTTTTCGATTAGCTACTTACGCAATATGGTGGATAAGAGCGTCAATTCAAGAGTATGTTCTTCATAGTTGGTCTTTAGTTAAAATAGGAACTACAGCAGCGCAAAAAAAATTATTTTTTAACCTCAGAAGACTTAGAAATCAACTAAAGAAATATGAAGAGGGTTATTTAACAAATGATCAAATAAAATCCATTTCTGATGATCTTGGAGTCACTGAGGAGGAAGTTAAACAAATGGAGGGAAGAGTTTTTCATCAGGACTTCTCTCTTAATACTCCGCTTAATGATGAAAATGACTCAGAATGGATTGATCAAGTTGAAGATGTAAGCACCGACCTAGCCTCAAGAGTTGAACACTCTGATGAGCTAAACAAAAGAAAAGAGTTATATAATCAGGCAGTTAAAAAATTAGATCCACGAGAAATGGAAATACTTACCGCAAGAAGGTTAGATGAGGACACTAAAACATTAGAGGATTTAAGTCAAAAGTATTCAATCAGCAGAGAAAGAGTTAGACAAATAGAAAACAAAGCTATTAAAAAACTTCAAGATGAAATAAAGCTCATTTCAGATACGAAATTATTGTCAAAAAAATAAACTCTTTACTATCTTAGTATTGTTTCGTTTCTCTCAGGGCCTAATGAAATAATTTTAATAGGTATCTCCAAATAATTCTCAATATAGCTTATATATTTTTTTAAATTTTCAGGTAAATTTTGATAATCATTATTTTCCAAATTGCCCCAACCTGGAAAAACTTCATAGTCCGACTCAAGTAAATTACAACTATTAAGAAAATCACTATTACTAAAATTTATTTCATTAAATGTTTTACCTTGATAGGTTTTGCAAATTTTAATTTCTTTAAGATCATTTAACACATCTACTTTTGTAATACATAGCTCATTGACTCTATTTATCTCACAACTATATTTTAAAGAAACTAGATCAAGCCAACCACATCTTCTTTTTCTTTTTGTAACCGTTCCGAACTCTACTCCTTTTTCTGCAATATAATCACCTGTAGAGTCAAAAAGTTCAGTAGGGAAAGGTCCATTACCTACCCTAGTAGCATATGCCTTAAATATCCCCACAGTCTCATAGTCTACTTGAAGCCCCGATCCAATAACTATATTTGATGAAATGGTATTTGAAGAAGTTACAAATGGGTAGGATCCATGATCTAAATCTAGGAGCGCTCCTTGCGCGCCCTCAAATAGGATTTTCTTATTGATAAACTTTTGTTTAATAAAATTATTATCTACGATTAAGCCTTTAATTTCATGGAAAAATGTTGATAAAACAGAGAGAGTTTTATCAATGTCTATCGGGCTCTCATTAAATGCGATCAATATAGGGTCATAAAACTTTTTAATCGCAATTAGTTTCTCTTTTAAAGTAAGTTGGTTTTCTAGCTCATAAAGTTTAATGCTTTTTCTTCCAACTTTATCTTGATATGCAGGTCCTATGCCTTTAGCAGTTGTGCCAATTTTACTTTCCCCAGATAGAATTGATTCATTAATTTTATCAAGTTGTTTATGGTATTGTAAGATGAGTGGAATATTTGAAGATAGGAGAATTTGAGGATTATTTATTTTTTCTGAAATTTTCTTGAATTCGGACATAAAATGCTCTGGATCCAGAACGATACCCTGCCCTAAAAAACAAAATTTTCCCCTTATGACACCAGATGGAATTAAATTTAGTTTGTAAGTTACATCTTCTACGATAACAGTATGGCCAGCATTATTACCTCCTTGATAGCGAGCTACTAAATCGTATTCTTGAGATAAGTAATCTACTATTTTACCTTTACCTTCATCTCCCCACTGAAGTCCAATTACAGCCTTATTAATCATATTAATTCAGCCAAACTATCTACATCATAAGAAAAACCTACACCATTTATATTTTTTTGATTTTTTTGGTAATGATATCCTCCGCCTTGGGCTAAAACTTTTTTGGTTCTTGTAGAGTAAACATAAAAGAAAATATCTTGATGGTAATCTTTAGAAAAAAAGTTTTCTTCTAAATTTAAGGCATATCTAGACTTACTTAATTTTTTAAAAATATTAAGAAATTTATTTATATCATTTTTATTGGGCTTAGCTTTTAACAAATATTTAGACTGATTTTTAATAATAGGATCAGTAAAAATATATATAAAATCTTGCTTCAAAAAACGTGAGAGAATTTTATCTAAAATTTTTATTACCTCCTTAAAAGACTCATATTTAGAATTATTGATAATTTCTACTCCATGCTGTCTACATTGTTTAATTTGAGAGTTAATAATATCTTTCTTAAAAACATCACCCATATAGTATAAACAATGTTTTTTTTTAAAATCATGACTAAGAATGGTATTAATAACCTGACCCGTAATATCTGACCTCAATAATATACTTGATGAACTATTTAATTCTTGGTTTTCTAAAACAGAGGTAAAAATTCTATTAAATTTTTTATCCTTAGAAAATAAGCTTGTAAAATTATCATCAAGGAGCTCATATTTATTTGCTGTCTTAGAGTATTTTGTATCAAATGAGTTAACAAGCATCAGAAATTGTTTTTATTATTTTATTTTCTATTTTTTTAAGATCAGTCATTTTTATATTTCTTCTTAAATATTGCAAGTTTACTCTTAATAATGGCTCAGTACCAGATGGACGAATATTAAAATATAGTTTTTGATTTTTTAAAATGAGGTTTAATTTTCTATAAATGGATTGCTCATTTTGAAAAAATTTTTCTCTATCAATACGTTGATTAATCTCTAAAACATCAAATAAATCAATTCCTTTTCTTAATTCTGATAATTTTTTTTCTTCAGTTAGTAGAATAGATAAGATTTTTATAGCTGTTGTCATGCCATCACCAATTAAGACATCATCCTTGAAAATAAAATGCCCTGAAGGCTCTCCACCAAATAAATATTTATTTTTTTGAATTTCTTGAAGTATAAATTTATCTCCAACTTTTACTCTCTTTAGTTTTATACCTTTTAGTTTTAAAGCAATATCTAATCCATAGTTTGCTATTTCATTAGTGACTATTGTTGATCCTTTTTTAAGCTTTTTATTTTTGAGATAATAGTTAGTAATTATATAAATTAGCTCTTCACCCGTTATGACAGAGCCTTTTTCGTCAATAATAATTATCCTGTCTCCATCACCATCTAAACAAATACCAATATCGCATTTTCGTTTTAAAACTAACTTCGAGGCTTTTTGAGGAAACAAAGATCCACAATTATTATTAATATTTGTGCCATTTGGCTTATCACCAGTTGTTATAAGATCGATACCCATTTCAAATAAAACCTCAGGGGCTACCTTGTACGCAGCTCCATTAGCACAATCTAAAACTACTTTTAAATTATTATAATCAAGATCTTTATCTGCACTTCTTTTCAGAGCTTCAGAGTATCTTCCTATAGCATCTTTTAACCTTATGGCCTTACCATAATTTGATTGTTTAATTTTAAAATTATCAAAATCATAGTTAAAAAAATTATCCTCAATTTTTCTTTCCTCTTCTTGTGTTATTTTAAAACCATTATTTGAAAAAAATTTTAAACCATTATCAGAATATGGATTATGAGATGCAGTTATCATTACTGAAAAATCTGCCCGTAAAGATTTACTTAAAATTGTTAAAGCTGGAGTAGGAAGCGGGCCAACTAAAATTACATCAATCCCCATTGATATAAATCCAGAAGCCAAAGCAGGTTCAAACATATAATTTGAAAGCCGAGTATCTTTATTTATTACAACCCTTGAAATAGAATTTTTCTTTTTTAAAACAAGTGAGGATGCTTTTGCTAATTTTGAAATACTTTCAATTGTTAGAGGGTACTTGCCTACTTCTCCTCTAATTCCATCTGTCCCGAATAATCTCATAAGACTAATTAACTATTGGATAACTGATTAATTTGGAAGGGGAAAATTTTGATCTTTTGTAAAAGAAGGTAAAGGACCTTTATTTTCCTTCTTTTTCTCAGCGTCAGAAGGACTGCTACTGTCATCAGAGGATAGATCATCATCTCTGGTAGGCTTTATGCCTTTAAGAAGATTCTTTATTTCCTCTCCAGTTAAAGTTTCATATTCCAAAAGACCTTTTGCAATTACATGCAGATCTTTAATATTTTCAGTTAAAATTTTTCTTGCACGTGTCTCAGACTCTTGGACGAGTCTTATCACCTCTTGGTCAATAATTCTGGCAGTTTCTTCTGAAATATTTTTGGACTGTGCCACTGAATGGCCTAAGAATACTTCTTCTTGATTTCCGGTATATCTAACTCTTCCAAGTTTTTCACTATAACCCATTTGTGTAACCATAGCTCTTGCCAGATTTGTAACCTGTTGAATATCTCCAGCAGCCCCTGAGCCAATTTTTTCTGGACCAAATATTAGCTCTTCAGCTATTCGTGCAGCAACTGTTACTACCAATTTATCCAAATATTCATCTTTTCTATGTATGACTTTATCCTGTTCTGGAACACTCATAACAAAACCTAAAGCTCTTCCAGTAGGGATTATAGAGGATTTATAAATTGGATCCGCGTGTTTACAATGTAAATTAGCTAAAGCATGGCCAGCTTCATGGTATGCTATAACCTCTTTTTCTGCATCAGATATGATTTTGGATTTATTTTGAGTGCCAAGCATGACTTTGTCTTTAGCATCTTCAAAATCATCCATTGTTACAATCTTTTTATTCTTTCTAGCTGCTATCAAAGCTGCTTCATTTACTATGTTTGCTAGATCGGCGCCAGAAAAACCAGGGGTAGATCTTGCGATAGCGATAGTTTTAACTGACTTGTCCATTTTAATTTTTTTTGTATGAACTTTTAGGATTTTATCTCTTCCAATGATATCTGGGGATGGAACAACTACTTGTCTATCAAAACGACCAGGTCTTAAAAGCGCTGGGTCTAAAACATCTGGTCTATTGGTGGCCGCAACTATAATCACACCTTCGTTTGCTTCAAAGCCGTCCATTTCAACAAGTAACTGGTTAAGAGTTTGCTCTCTTTCGTCATTACCTCCACCAAGTCCTGCACCGCGATGTCTTCCGACAGCATCAATCTCATCAATAAATATAATACATGGAGCGTTCTTCTTACCTTGTTCAAACATGTCACGTACTCTTGAAGCACCAACGCCAACGAACATTTCAACAAAATCTGAACCTGAGATAGAGAAGAAAGGAACTCCTGCTTCACCGGCTATTGCACGTGCAAGAAGAGTCTTACCCGTACCTGGAGGGCCAACCAACAATGCCCCTTTGGGAATTTTAGCGCCTAGTTTTTGGAACTTATGAGGATCTTTTAAAAAAGAAACAACCTCTTCAAGCTCTTGTTTAGCTTCATCTATACCAGCAACATCATTAAATGTTACTCTTTGTTTATTCTCATTAAGTAATTTAGCTTTTGATCTTCCAAAACCTAATGCACCACCACCTTTTCCAGATTGCATCTGCTTCATGAAGAATATCCACACTCCAATCAATAAAAGCATTGGGAACCAAGATACAAAAATACTTAATAAAGGGTGCATTCCTGATTGTTCAGGTTTAGCGTTAATTGCAACATCATTTTTGCTAAGCGTTTCGATTAAGTTTGGATCACGTGGGGCGTAAGTTGAAAAATTAACTCCGTCCATAGTTTGTCCATAAATATTATTACCCTGGATCTCTACAGACTTAATTTCTCCACTTTGTGCTTTATCGAGTAGTGTCGAATAAGTGTACGTAACGGAAGAATAATCTTTTTGGGAATTTTTGAATACGTTAAA
>TARA_Y100000385_G_C13108412_1_pt1 | contig 10599 bp, 5 predicted proteins | sample TARA_Y100000385 | Tara Oceans TARA_Y100000385 (sample SAMEA2620980) | marine metagenome | biome: marine biome (ENVO:00000447); feature: surface water layer (ENVO:00002042); material: "saline water (ENVO:00002010), including plankton (ENVO:xxxxxxxx)" | depth 5 m
TAAACAATGGTTCGGACATATGTGGGAACAGGATGGACCCTTTAAAAACAGACCTTATCCATCTGAAGGTATCATTAAAAATATGTTACGCGAAACCATCTCTGAAGATTTATTATTCACTCCTAGAGTTCATGTCGGAAGAAAAGGAAACATCCAAATTCAATTTATGGATAGTGCTGCCAATAACATGGATATCACAGAATTCAAAAACTGCGATATCGTACCTCTTATTGAAATCAATGGAATCTTCTTCAAAAACAATAGCTACAACATTGACTGGGTAGTCCGTGGAATGGTCAAAGTCAGCCCTGAAATAGAAGATGTAACCAACATTGAATACAAACTTTTCCACGTTAACGATGATGATGAAGAAGATGGTGATTACTACGATTATGCCACCGAAGACGAAACCGCTAGTCAAGTATCAGAAGTTGAAGAACTAGAAGACCCTTCTATATTTCAAAACAATGAAAATGACGAACAAATCAAAGAACTTATGATGAAAGCCCAGCAAGCCAAAGAAGACGCCCAGCGTGCAGAAATCGCTTATAACAATTACATTTCTTCACTTCCTCATTAAATAAAAATGCGTTATTCATTATAAACAAAAAAAAGGATTATAAGAATGATTCATAAAGATAATTCGGAAGAAAGTTTAGATAAAGAAAGTTTAGATAAAGAAAGTTTAGATGAAGAAAGTTTAGATAAAGAAAGTTTAGATGAAGAACGTTTAGATGAAGAACGTTTAGATGAAGAAATACCAACAGAAATTGTTTTAAGTGGAGGACATTTTGCAACAGTTGCATTTTTAGGAAAGATACACAAACTTATAAAAGAAAATTCACTGATAATTTCTTCAATAAAACGTTGGATATGTACCTCGGGTGGAAGCATAGTCGCCTTATTTCTTATTTTGGGTTATTCCCCTTTGGAAATAAAAGATACTTTTAAAGAGATTGCTTTTCATAAACTAAGTCCTATAAATGCGAGTATGTGGCTTGAATTTTTTGATAAACTTGGTCTACATGATACGAAAAACATTGCTCTTATAATAGAAAGTTTTATCGAACATAAAGGTTTTGATAAAAATCTTACTTTTTTAGATCTAAAAGAACTTTATGACGTTGAACTTATATTTATGACCTTTTGTGTGAATTCAAGTGAACTTATAGAAATGAGTTATTTAAATTATCCTCATGCGACCATTATAGAAGGTATACAAATGGCAATTGCTGCACCATTAATTTTCAAACCTTTTTCATTCCAGAACAGACTTTACATTGATGCTGTCATTTCATCAAACTGTCCCGCAACAAAATGTCAATCAAATAATGCTTATATATTTCGAATCAAGAAAAATAAAGAATATTATGATACTATTAATATATTCAATCACTTAAAAATTATTTTCACAGCAATGATAGAAAGGATTGAAAATTTAGAAATATGTAATACAAGTTCACATAAAGTTTTTGATATTTATACAAATTTCAGTGTAGGATCTACTCTTGATATACAACCCGAAAAAATTGAAGAACTTTTTATAAACGGATATAATGCTTAAATATCTTGATTTTAAATTTTGATTTTTATTGAATGAGAGTTTTTGATTTCAAATGATAAAATAGTAATACGAGTTTGTAAAGAGACGATGTATCATGCGTCCCATATTTGATCATTTGGATAATATCCTCTTCAGAATCGATTTTCAGATAACGACAAACATTCAACAAATTTACTTCAGAGGTAAAATATCGTTCAGCAAGATTGTTAATAGACGAAACATTATCGCAATTATTTAGTTCGCATTCTATGTTTTGTGCTATATCTTTATTCGCATTACTAATTTTATCAAATCTCTCATAATACATAATGATTATATTTAATAAATTCATATTTCGCATAGAACTTTCTATCATGAGTTCACAATCCTTATCACAGATATTAGGAATCTTCTGATGGACAAAATTTTTTAAAGAATTGATACTTGGACTAGGAATACATATACTCATGCATCTACTATTTAATGCCGAATCTACTTGGTCTATGTTTCGCACTGTGAAAATAAATCTACAAGTGGAAAAGGTATCCTCGACGACTTGACGTAGTATTTCCTGCTTATCCAATAATAAATTTAAATTTCTTATGTAGATAATTTTCACATCATTTGAAACATTCCGTGTCTCAGAAATGTTCTCAATAAACTCAACCAGTTTTGTAACTTTTCCTATATAATCCCTTCCATTAAATTTGATATATCGTGAAGTTGTATAAAATGGTAAAACTTCATCATTCATATAACCCTTTCTTTCAATTTCACATTCATCATAACTCACCAATGTATTCGTATCTTTCCCCAAAGTATTAATAACTCTTATAATAAGACTATCTTTACCTGACTTAGGGGGTCCATAAAAAATTGTGTTAAGTAATCCCTTTTTGAAATAATTTAATACTCTTCCTTCTATCTTATTTTCTATGTATTTACACATAAAAGATTTATTCAAATTACCATTTAAATGTTTTTCATATCACTATTTCATATTGCATGTTATGTGAGAAAACAAATCTACTAAAATCTTGGAGAGACCATGCCAAAATCTACAAATGGCTCCACTTTCAAACATCAAATCTTCTATTTCAAAAATCGTTCTCTATATCAATACCAATTCTCATATTAAATACCATCTCAGGAGGTCTTATTTATAACACAGAATTATTTAGTTCATCAAAAAGAAATTTAATTATTTTTGAATGTATAGTTGGTTCTATAAATATGATTTGTGCGATCCTATCTGGTATAAGAGATTATTGTAAATTTGGAGAACTCGGTAAAATACACGAACAATGTTATCAAAATTGGTCGAGACTTAAAAATGAAATAAATGTAGAACTTGCGTCACCTCTAGAAAACAACAAGCTTGACGATTTTATCTCAAAGATAAAACTCCGCTACAGTGATCTTATGACGTCATCTCCAAATATTCCTTTAAACATCATAAATAAATTTAAAAAAGATTTTAAAAAAATTGATGATATTGAACTTCCCGACATCGTCCAATCAATTCCTCCAATAAATGATTTCATTTACGATGTAGATCTTGATGTTTGAATTTTTGACTTATATTGTATTGTTCATTCAAGAAATGCGTAATATTCAAAATAGATTTAGATTCAGTTTTATCAATTTTTTTGAATTTGAAAAATTTTATAGGATTCTCTTCTGAAAACATATATGCTTGAAACTCATCCAACCAAAATGCTTTATCATATCCTAGTTCGCTCATAGTTTTATTCACCCTTTCTTGATTTGTATCAGATAGTTGTATGAATAACTTGTGAATCATTTTTCTATACATCTCGTTCTTATAATATATCGCATGTAACACTTCATGCTTTAAATCATCATCACAAACATAAGCAACACAATATTCATGAGTTTTGAGAACTGGGAAGTTAAATAAACTGTTTTTTTTAATAGAACCTTTGGCTATTTTTAACGGAAAGTTATACGCAATACGATGAGAAACATCACCTTCATATTTACTAGCAATCTTTTCTAATTTGTCTCTCATCGTGGAAATAGAATCAAATCTCATAGGTAGAATAAAATCCATTTTATTATATTTTTTAGGTTTTCTGTAGTTCTTTGTAGTTCTTAGGATTTTATGAACGATGTTTTATAATCGGTATTACTCTTACTATTCATTTTTTTATATCTAAATAACAATAAAGATGAATAAGAACAAAGATTGTAATATAATATTACATTACTTCTCTAAATCATCAGATGCTTTAAGTGATAAAATATTTGAGTTTATAAATATTTATCAAAACAAAGCAGTAAAAGCAGTAAATGATGAATCTGTAAATAAAAAATTATATGCGAGTAAATTTGATACGATATCACAATTTAAGAAAAAAATAAGTACATTTATCGTACGTATTGATAATATATCTGAAAAAGAACTTTATTTGTGGATTAGTGATAAACATTCACCATTTAAAAAAAATTCAACAGAAGGTGATATATTGGACGAAACTTTATTAAAAGAATACGAGGATAAAAATGGTAATATTGTGATAAATTGTACGACTTACTTTGAAATACGAGATTTTGGTGTATCTAAATGGATTAAGAAATATGAAAATCATATTAAAAAAGTCAGAGTCCCAAAGGATATTACGAATGCGATGAATACTTACGTTGGATTACAGAAATCCATCTTGGATATTTATAAGGAAAAACCAAAACTTTTGAACTTTGATGATATTTACGTAAATCAAATAAGAGGCGATATTATTTTACCAAATGATATGAATTTTATTCTTAAAAACATTTTTAATGATATCAAACTGAATGATAAATTCATAGCATGCACCTATTATTTTGAAAATTCAAAAAAAAGTAAAGTATCTAAGAACGCAGAAGTTCAAATTGATTATTTGGAAAGTTTTCTCATGAAATTGCCTAAAAAAGAAAATATAAACAAAAGGTTCTTACGTTTTCTTTTTATTTTGAATAACATTTTTCTTTCAGCCATTTTGAGAGAAAACGGTAATATAGAGTTTCATATTGGAGTCTTTTCCGATATAAAAGTGTTGAATCCTCCAATTATTCGTAAGGTTCTAGATCAATTTTATGAGAACTGCCTATCTCAACTCAATAACTTCCATGAAAATAAATTGTATTCGGTTTCAAATTTCTCATTTCGCAATATAAAGTCCACCTATTCCTTTAAAGTGAATGGATACAAACGCTTTTTTGCTTTGCAAAATAAGAATATTATAAAAAAACATATTTATGAATTCTTATCCACATATTACATTTATTTTATCAAAGTAGCCGATAAGGATGGTGGGGAAAGTATCCGTTTCATCAAAAATTCCCAACCCTTGGAAATATCAAATGTCATACAAAATCTCAAAAATAAGAATATATATCCAGAACTAACGTCTAGTGATATATATAAAAAAATATCGACCATATTCCTTATTCCATTAGATGAAGCAAAAAAAAGAGTGGAATCTATAATTAAAATAGATGATCTTTCATATGAAATTGGTTATAAACTTTCATTTAGTCTGAAATCAGATGTTCTTAGTATTGAATGCAATGGAAAAGATATAGATGACATAAAATACTGTTTTGATATTATCATAAACTTGTTTAAAGAGATTGATAATTTCGTTCATAGTTTCTCCCAAAAGAAAATAGAAAATAAAGGTTCTGTAAATAAGGAAATATTTAAAGGTTCTAACGATAAAAATATTGATGACTTTAAAGGTAACGGCGACTTTGACGATTTTGATGACTTTGATAATGATAATGATAATGATAAGGTTACAAAAGATTCGGGTGAGATTGTAAAGGATGAAGTTGTGGATGATGTAGGCAAAGGTTCTGTAAATAAGGAAATATTTAAAGATACTAAAGATAAAAATATTGATGAAGGTGACGGCGACTTTGACGATTTTGATGACTTTGATAATGATGATAACAATGATGATAACAATGATGATAACAATGATGATAACAATGATGATGACAATGATGATAATGATGATAACGATGATAACAATGATGATAATGATGATGATAATGAAAATGAAAATGATAATGATAAGGTTGCTGAAGATTCGGGTGAGATTGTAAAGGATGAAGTTGTGGATGATGCAGGCGAAGGTTCTGTGGAGGATGCTTCTGACATTTTTGTAAGAGATGTAGAACCAGAAACATTGAAAAAGAAGAAATTCAGGTCTGAAAGAATAGACAATACCGACCCTAATCTACTCAATACAAATTCACAGAGAAATTTGAAAAAATTTGATTCATTCATTTCATTGAAATCTTCTATAAATAATTCAAAAGTGGAAGAGAAAAATTTCATTTTAAAAAGCGATAAAGATAAGAATAAAATTGAAGCAAGTGTAAAGAAGTTTTTAGATAATGGTAATCAAAAACTCACCGAATATAAACTTACGAAACAGAAGATTGGTTGGAAATTGGAATCAGACTTTATTTGTATGAAATGTTATTTGCCCTATTCCGAGAAAGACTCGCCAAATCATTCTTGTCCTAATTGTCACCAACATGATTCTATTATATCTTCTAAAGATACAACAACATTTTCTACATATTGTCAACCGGCGGTTTGTCATCCCATTGCTTTTAATCAAGTAGAAAAAGATTTGTTATATAAAAATTGTTTTAATTTTTTCAATGATTATTCAAGAATTTTGGATAGCAAGAAAATTTATAACAATTGGTATTTAGCCTGTGAATATTTCTGTTTCAATGAAGAATGTTACACACCTTTATTCAAAAGTGACTTAGACAACAGTCAATGTCCTTTCTGCAAAGATAAAAAACACCTGCTTGATAATTCAAAATGTCCCCGTATTAATACAAAAGACCCAAATAAAACAAACGTTGTCACAAATGATATTGGATGGCCTTGTATAAGGAAAAAAGAAGATAAATCTAATATTAAAAGTGATAACGAATTAAAAGTAAATTTAGCCAATATAATAAATAATTATCCCCTTCCCGATAAAAGATATGGTACATTACCACAGAAATTAAACGACTTTTTTGAAAATCCTAAACAAATGTTTGTAAATTATCAATCGTCCGGAATTATTTTAAATAAAACCATGCAGTGTGTTCTACGTATTGGATCTGAAGAAAAATCTTTCTTATACGTTATTTATCAACTTTTCATAAATGATGATGACAAAAAAAAGAAAATAGAATTCAAAACTTTTAAAGAAAATCTCATTAAAACTTTAGAAGATCCTTTATTACTTAATGATATTCATTTTGGAGAAATCGTCCAACTCTTTTCAATAAAACAAAACATAGACCAAGAAAAATACAAAAAATGGCTTACAAAATATAAAATTCAAATATCGATATCGGATTCAGATTATTATAAGAATATTTATTTGGCTTACACAAGTTTGTCAAAATATCTCTTACAAGATAGTAAAATACACAATTACAAAATTTTAAGAAATATACTTTGCTATCCAGGAGTTTTATGGAAAGATGGTTTGAATTTGTTTATATTTGATATAAATGATATAGGGGATGTTTCGTATATATGTCCGGGAAATACGAATACCTATAACAAAAAAGATACAAAGAATGCGTATCTTGTATTGAAGAATTATCAGGCTCGGGATACATTTGAAATTTGTGTTCGTCTCAGTTTAGTGAAAACATTCAAAAAGACAACCTTAAAATTTGTTTTCCCAAGTGATGAAATATATAAAAATACATTTACGGTCATTCAAAATTGCATAAGAGTATATCAAAAATCTCATATCCAATATTTAACGGAAAACGATTTCTTTGCAGAAGCTTTACCGTTGTATGTTCTAACACAAATATTAGAAAAAAACAATTTCAAAGATTACAAATACTTCAAAAATGAAATGAGTATACAAGGAGTTATTGTTGAAGGGGTTCTCATTCCTTGTGAAAATACAACAATTCTTCCTGAAATGAAAGACAATATCAACGAAACTCAACAATATTGTGAAAGCACAAATAAGAAAACAATAAATGAAATTTACAAGAAGTATGAGAAATTTTCAAAACTGCATTTTAATTCCAATAGAATTACATGTAAACCAGTTCGTTATACGCAAGATTTCCAATCCAAAAAAGCGAATGGTCTTGTTCTTGAATGTGATAAAGTCGTCCCAATACCAATCACAGACAAAAAAGATGTTACTGATTTGAAATTAGTCTTAGATGCCCGTCCAAATTACTTGTGTCTATCCAAGACTAGTGCATATGGGAAAAATGATAAAATGAAATCGTATATTGATGATTACAATCTATTTTGGAAAGGATATTACAAATTTTTTGAAGAAACATCATCTTTCATGAGCGAAGAACAAACGAGTATTGAAAATGCTATATCAAAAGTAGTGTCAAAAGGTAGAGTAAAACCTTCTCAAGATATTATGAAAACATACAAGAATTTGTTGATTAAAGAACTAGATTATAACTTTTATGTAGCAAACAACCTTTCGAGAGGTATTCATTATCCTCAATTCCTTAAATTAAACAAACAAATACAGGATGTGAATATTCTATATGATGAAAAGATTTACAAATATTTTTTAGATACTCAAAAATCAGATTTTAGAAAGTTTATGAATTACGAACCACAATTTTTTTATTTACAGAACAAGTTACCCCAATATCCTAGATTACCTGAAACTTGGAATCGCATCTTACTTGATGACTTTCGTATAGATATAAAAAAGAACTCTCCTTGGATAAAGAATACATTCTATAACCATAAGACCATATCATCCCATTTTGAAAAAAAAATGGAAAAGATGCATCTTTTACTGCCAGAACTGAGTGAGCTTACAAAATCGAATATAGTCGTATTATTTGAAAATGGTAAAGATATTCGTATATCTAAAAATAAGGATAGTAAAAAAATATTATTATTGTTTACATTACAAAGTCAAAACAAGAACTATATCTATCCAATCTTTTTGAATGATGATAATAAAGGTAATCTCTATCAATTAAATGTTAAAGATTTATCTAAAGATTTCAAAGAACTGGTTGGGATCTCAAATATATGAGAGAACCCATGGAAAAAAAGTGGTAAAAAATTTACATAAATTTTTCCTAGCCTCTTCTTAAATATATGAGATAATCTAAGGGAAAAAAGTGGTAAAAATTTTACCTTGGAAAAGAAATCGAAGAAAAATTTACATCGGTAAAAAATTTACATAAATTTTACCTAGAATCTTCTCAATTTTATGATATATAACTTGAGATATTCTTAGACAGAAAAAAGAAGTATGGGATTATATTGTAATTTAACTATTGTATGCCGTAGCTCCTAAAAACATATCAGTTTTATTAACGGTATTATTTGATTCTGCTGTTGCAATGAAAGTATCCATATTAGAGTCAAAGACAATAGCATTTTCAAACATATTACTTAAGTTGGTAGCACTGATTGGGTCCCAGTTAGAGATATCTTGGTTAAATTTACTGGCTCCTTTGAAAGTAGTTCTGAAAGTTGTAACATTTTGAACGTTCCAAGAAGAAATATCTTGATTAAATTCACTACAATTTGCGAATAAACCATGCATGGATGTGACTCCTGCGACATTCCATGTTGAAATATCATTATTAAAGGCTGAATCCATGAATACATTTTGTAATGTATTTACATTTGTTAAATCCCATGTTTCAGTGCCAATTCCCGTGAACGAATCACAATTACCGAATACACTTATAACTTGAGCGGGTAATTTCCATCCGGCGACATTACCGTTAAAATTATTTGAATTTACAAACATACTATTCATAGTACTTCCAAAAGAACTTTTTACACCTGTGAAGTCCCAATTTGCTGTACTTCCATTAAAGTTAATTTGATTTCTAAACATCGTTTCAAAGTGTGTACCACTTGAAACATTCCAAGTATCTAAATCTTGATTGAAATTACCATGTTGGACGGTACAGTTAAACATGTTGTTGAAAAATACAACATTATTTACATTCCACGAGCCAATATCTTGATTAAAATTGTAGCAATTTCCAAACATATTTTGAAGGTTTGTAGCGGAGGTGACGTTCCAACTTGTGGCATCAACTCTCAGGTTATCTACTCCAACTAATTCTGAACCATTGAAACATTCTTGGAAATCTTTTACACCTGATACATTCCAGTTAGATACACCAATAGGATTGAATGTTTCTGAGACATTATTTCCAGAGAACAATCCATGCATGCTAGTGACATTAGACAAGTTCCAAGTTGAAAGGTTCATTGTTTCATAATTTACCACACGGAATGCGTAACGTAATGTTTTGAGTTTTGAAATATCCCATTCGTCTATTCTTGGTATTGCACTAGGACTACTTCTAGGTTTAAAAATACTATTTAACATTTCAGAACCGGTATTATTATTTAGAGCATTAATAACAGGAACACCAATATTTGAATCAAAAGTACCCGCATATAATTGGAAGATATATTGACCTTCCAAGGGCATGGTTCCAAAATCTTTTATGACGACTGTTTGATTATAATTCATTTTATCACCGCCAGATAAAAACTGATTTCCACTGTAAGATGTATTGAAACCACCATCACCTCCTGAAGCATGATCTGTTAAATAAACAGTGACTCTGTAAGTATTTCCATCAATAAGACCTGTTAGATTTTTCCCCGACCCATCAACTGAGGTGCCATCTGTAATATTATCTAATTTCCATATCGGTTCTTCATTGGATGGCGAATAGTACATGATTGGAGCACTTGTTGTACTACTTCTTGTATAATTATAAGATGTATTTACTGTAGATGTAGTATCTGTATTTGTGAATTCGTAAACCATATGAGATTTACCAGGTATGGGGGTAACATTAGAAGTTGTTTGACTTCCTGATGAGGAATCTGTAGAACCATCTGTATGAATAACTGCTGTTTCAATTGCAACAGTTTGATTATCAATTATAGTTTCATCGATAGATGATACATTATTGGTTTCTAGAGCAGTAGAAATTTGTTTTTTCTTTTTGTGCATTTCAGTGAGAATTTCAACCAA